>Ga0131853_10011367_pt1 | contig 16296 bp, 8 predicted proteins | sample TergutLab28metaG_FD_92764 | JGI IMG/M metagenome (GOLD analysis project Ga0131853, IMG submission 92764) | Labiotermes labralis P1 segment gut microbial communities from Petit-Saut dam, French Guiana - Lab288 P1 (version 2) (version 2) | ecosystem: Host-associated > Arthropoda: Insects >...
ACAACAGAATGGATTTTCGGTCCGGTACTCGGTCCCGAGGGGGGATTTGGTAGCGAGTACGGAACGCACGCTGCACCGCTACGATAGAGTGACTTTGCGAAATGTAGGTTTCGACGGCAAATGGGCGCTGCTCGTTGGACCACACCATCGTTACGACTGCGGCGTGTTGTAACGGGAACTTCCCAACTACCTGCACTTTTCGAGCCCAACCCCACCCTTCTAAGGCCTTCCCTCCCTTCACAATGCCCTACTGAAATTACGGAGGGTATTTTGCCCCACCCTGTACGTGCAGTAGTTGGTATAATAATTGAGTATTACGTTACTTAGTTGACATAAGGCTCATGGGAAAGGTAAGTCATGTTTCATTTTAAAAATAGGCAACATATATTTTTTTACAATAAACAGCCAACAAGAAACACAAATTTCTCAAATTTATTTTTGGAATGGGAATCCTATTCAAAAAATAAACTTGAGAAATTAGTGATTCTCTTTGGCTTTAATATAAGAATATGTCACGATGCCCGGTCGTCTGAACGTCAAATTCAAAAATATGTCACGATGCATGGTCACCTGAACGTCAGATTCAAAAATGCATTTGTTCGTCTGGGTAACCGATAATACTCCGACATCACCCATAGATATACAGCAACTCACAGCCTCAAAAGCAAAGACAACAAGACCCCACATCCGAAACTGATGAACAGCAAAGCACCGTTAAGAACATATTTTATATAATTTATATTTCTTTTAGACAAATCTGTAAAATACATTTTAAGAGACAATTTTACGTACCCCAATCCTGTATTTGCACATCACACCTTTTAGACAAATGTTTCAATCAGATATATTCCACGAATGTAAACACGATGGGATCCCAAATTGTGCATAGCATCTGGTAACACAATCGTTAATATAGGCCTGAAGATGACCGGGTTATAGTCGAAACATGTGGCCTTGTATTACCTTATATAATAAAGTGGTTGTGCTGACGTACACTATATAATATTGTATTAAACCGACAATACATTTGTGACAACACAAGGTTACGGTAGACTTAGCATAGAAATCTTTCGGAAGGACACCGTACGAATGTGACCACTCAGATTCGTGCCACGACTGTTCAAACATTTGTGTAATCCTCGCATAAGTGTATCGTGAAAATAAGTAATTTCCATTTGAAAGTTTTTGACATCTTTTGTGTGAAACGGACCATAACTGAAAGAAATCTGTGTTTTTCTGATTTATTTCCTACAGCAACATACATCAAAGCCAGCATAGTGTCATTGGTGCAGTGTATAGTATAGGATCATAATCATAATTATCATCATCATCATCATCATCATCATCACTTGGCACTGTTTTCACCCTCTCCGCCAAGTCTCTCCCATTTCTTCTATTCTTAGCTATTTCCTTCCTTTTTTTTTAACTTTCAGGCTTTTTAGATCTTCCATAACATCTTCTTACCATCATTGTCTTGGTCTTCCTACTGGTCTAATTCCCATAGGTTTCCCATCTAATAGTTTCCTAGCTGGTTTTGCTTTGTCCATTCTTTGAACATGCCCCAGCCATTTGATTCTTTGTGCCTTGATGAATTTCACTAAATCTGCATCTTCTATTAATTTATCAATCTCCATGTTGTTTCGTATTCTCCATATTTTGGTATAGTTTAGGATACCGGCTAGAAATCCAAGAAGCCTTTCTTCAATTCTCGTCAAGACAAACGTTTGTTCTTCTTTCCAGAAGCTTCCAAAGTAGCTCTGATGTACCGACAAAACTCACTGGGGTTAAAGTCGAGGGATGTAGCTGTAAACCCAATCGAGTGAGAAAGTTAAAAGATATTATCTCTATATAAACTTTCTGTTACATTGTGGAGCACTGGAATTACTTTAAATTTCCTTTTACTGCAACTTATCCGCAACAAAATTGAATTCATATTTGTAGAAAAACGAAATAGGACTTTCGTGTTTGGGATGGTGCTAGATTCAGAATATTTTAAGAACAATTTCTTTTGAGGGTGGCGCATTCTTTTAGTGTCCACACGCAAAATGATCGTAGCCAAAACTCTTAGTACATCTAGTGCTTCCGAAAAAAAAAATTGTATTTGTTGCAACAAACCAACAAAATTACAAATATAAAATATTGTGTCACGTGTTACTAATTACAAGTCTGTTTCCCTCGCTTCATAAAGGGTGTTGCACAAGTCTTTGGAGATCATTCCTGTGGTATCAAATACATAAACTGAGAAGCGACATAAACACATCCAATTTTAAGAGTTTTAATCGCAACTTAATCTGACATTTAATGACCATATTGAGCGTTCAGAACACTAAGTGTAATATTCAGTGGTTTTAATTAGGCGTTTTGTGTAAATGTTTGTGTAATGATAAGTTCAATCTTCTTGGCTATTACGCAGTGTGTAGTGGTAATACCTTACCGACGTTTCGGAACAATCTATCGGTCCCATCTTCAAGGGCCAAGAATTCAAGAAATATTCTTGTATGTCACAGTGCAACGAACTAAACTTACTGATAAAGACTGATGTAGGAAAAAGTATGTTTTATTGGTGTGTATTTGATGATATGTTAAACAAATATAATAATATCCTTTATGCACTGATATGGAATATATATTTATTTTGTTGAGTTTTATAATGTATCAAATCTGAAGGCTACTAAAATGGGTAAAGTATTCTAGTATCTCATTGACATATCGCTGAGTATCACAGCCCATTTAGCCGCAAGCTGAGGGTCTAGAAAATAAGGAAAATGTAATTAAATTCTTGGCGCCGGAATTATTTCTTAAATTTTAGCACACCCTGTATACAAAATTTGAATAATACAGGAAACAAACAAGTTAGAATTATGAAACAAACTGCATTTTGAAGAGAAAACAACGGAGAGTGTACACCATGTTTAAAATATTCGGTACCTATATTTGTTGAATAAGTATATGAAATGCAATTTTGGAGTTTAGCGATGCGGTACGACCACTACAGTTGACATTAGGCATCTAAAGGTTAAGAATTAAACCACGCACGATTCCTCTATTATGGTGCAATATACTTATATCTATGAATTGCTAAATCTGAACAATTGCCAATAAATTTACCGTTCCTTTCTGCAATCCCATGCTGTACAAAATTGCTGACGCTAATTCCAACCATCCAAAAGTTTAAGTGGACATGCGCAATGCGAAAATCCAGCTCTTTTGGTTTTTTTTAGTCACTCGTGCGCAAGAGACGAAATCTGACGTTTGACATGGACGCTAAATGGGGTTAGTGTTTAAGCTGAAGTTATTTCATATCGGATGTGGACCTTCTGAGGGTTGTCCTGAGGATTTGTGTTGCACGCCTTGAGGAGGGGGGGGGGTTAGGGGAAGCTTTGCTTAGAGGATGTCTGAGGTTTAAACTAGAAATGCAGGTTGCCTAAGTTGCAATTCTTTGTCACTAGGAGTGTCAGTTTTCATATCACAATAGGGTGAGCTTAATGTGTTTGGATATCTGCGTCATGCTGCAGATAGCGGCACAGTTGGAAAATAACCTGCTTGCATTTAATGACCCTTAATTAGTTCGAAAGTAACCTTCCAATACATACACGCATAAATATATACATGTATATATACACACATACATACATACATACATACATACATAAATACACACATACATACATACATACATACACACATACATACACATACATATATGCATACATACATACATATATACATACACAAATACATACATACATACCTATATACATACAAGTACATACATACATACATATGTATACATACATACATGCATACATACATACATATATACATGCATACATACATATATACATACATACATACATACATACATACACACATACGTACATACATACATACCTACATACATACAAGTACATACATACATATATATACATACATACATGCATACATACATACATATATACATAATATATACATACATACACACATACGTACTTACATACATACACACATACACTCACACATACATACACACATACATAATATATACATACATACACTCACACATACATACACACATACATACATACATATATACATAATATATACATACATACACTCACACATACATACACACATACATACATATATACATAATATATACACACATACACTCACACATACATACACACATACATACATATATACATAATATATACATACATACACACATACATACATACATGCATATATAAACAGGGTAAGACAGAAGTTGCGCAACCTAAAATTCGATACTTCTTACCACCTAAGGAAGTGAGCGATGAAGGTAAATTGTTGTGCGAGTCAGTTTGTATGACTGTTCAGAAGCTACGTAATGGCACGCTGTCTTGAGACGTCGACAATCACTTCCCTCTTATTCATCCTAACAAAGTATAATACTGAAATTTGCAACAAAATTGTGAGGAAGCCTTATATCTAAGGTTTAAAATATTCTGTCGGCATGAGAATGTGTTTGTAGTGAAGCCTAACTTACTGCATGACTGACTGACTGACCGACCGACCAAATAAGTAAGTACTAACTAACTAACTAACCAAACAACAAACTAACTAACTAACTATAAGGAGAAAAATTCTTCTTCAGAAACTTAAATGTCCTTATTTCAAGAAATTTTAAAAATTTAATATAAACCACAGTTTCACCACTACTGTATTCACAACAGCCGCCATCTGTCCAAATCCAGAGCCAGATCAGTACAATCCATGCCTCATCCCACTTCTTGAAGCCATATTTTAATTATGACCTCTGCGTCTAGGTATCCCAAGCGGTCTCTTTCCCTCATTTTTCACCCCAAAACTCTGTATGCATCTCTCCTCTCCTCCATACGTGCTACATGCCTCGCCAATCTCTATATTCTTGACTGGATAATCCGGGTGTTATTTGGTGAGGAATACATGCTATGAAGATCTTCGTTATGTAATTTTCTCCTGCCCAATTTACTTCTTTCCTCTTAGGCCCAAATATATACCTCAAGGATCCTGTTCCCAATACCCCCAATCTGTGTTTCAACCACAATGTGAGACACCACGCGTTATTTTAAAGTGTGCTAAACTTAATAAATATGTGTTCTTGACCACTACGTATTGTATTTTGTTTCATTACATGTTCCTGGATTTTTGTTAAAATGGCTTTTTGGCCGTTCTGTCTTCCTATTACATGCAGAACACAGTATTACAATTAACAGTTCCAATAATTAATGTAAATACAGAGGGTTCATCAGGTTAAAGTGGCAGAATTTCATGGGGGTGATTTGTCAATCTGTTGGAACAAAGAGGGTCTATTAAAACACTTTATTATCCAACAGATGTACAAATATATAATCCGTAGATACAATTAGAATCGCTATAAAATATTTAAAAATATTTAAAATTGCTGCAACATGTTTCGGATCACAAGGGATCCATCATCAGGGAGCTTTATACAGTGCTTGGCTAAAATTACAGTAATGGTTCTATCGTGTCCGGTGATATGGACGTAGTCGGTGTTATGGCAGCATATTTACTGTAATTAGGTAAATTGGGGTCTGATTTAGAATCAAACTAATGCATTAATTAATCAGAGGTTTGATTTAGAATCAAATTAATTAATTAATTTGATTCTAAATGAGACCCTAATTTACCTAATTACAGCAAATATGCTGCCATAACACCAACTACGTCCATATCACCGGACACGATAGAACCATTACTGTAATTTTAGCCAAGCACTGTATAAAGCTTCCTGATGATGGATCCCTTGTGATCCGAAACATGTTGGAGTAATTTTTAAAATTTAAAAATTTTGTAATAATTCTAATTGTATCTACGGATTATATATTTGTGCATCTGTTGAAAAATAAAGTGTTGTCATTGATGCATGGTGCATACATGAAGAGGGTCTATTAAATGATAGCCTTATCGACACGTTTGTCAGTTTAAAGACTGTTGGTGTAGCACTGGATAAACAATATAAACAATAGAGGCAATATAAACGATATAACAATAAAAACAACATAACAATATAAACAATATAAACTATATAACAATATAAACGATATAACAATAGAAACAATACAACAATATAAACAGTATAAACCATATAAACAATATAAACAATATCTCCTCAAATCACGTTACTATTATTGATTTAACAATTTTAGAAATAATTAATACTTAATTGACTCTAAAACTCTGCACAAGTTCCCCCAGATATACCAAGCAAGCTGACAGTGGCTGCTGTACTGCGTGTTTCCCGGTTCATTTTCGACCCAGCGGTAGCTTCTTCCAGTAATTAAAATCTGTCATTTGAATTTTTCATTGACGTAATCCTTCCGGCCGCACTGTGATCCTGACGTCGACTCAACCTCTAACGGAAATTAGTACAAGGAATATTTCCTGAGGGGGGGGTAAATATTTCAGCTTCTTTGATCTAACAACCTTACCAGCTTCATGTGCCGATTATCTAGAAATTTTGGGAGGCTCAACCTCCTGGATCCCACCGGACCTCTAATATGGTTGTACAATTCAACTTCATGGATATCTCTGGGCCTTCGTTGAGATTCCCGGGCCTTAATATGGTTGTATAGCCTCAACTTCATGGAGATCTCTGGGCCTCTATTATGGCCGTATAGCCCCAAATTCATGGAGACCCCTGGATCAATAATATTGCTGTATAGCCTCAACTTCGTGGAGATCTTTGGGCCTGTAATATAGCTGTATAGCTTCTCCTTCATTGAGATTCCTGGGCCTTAGTATGGCTGTAAAACCTCAACACCATGGAGATCCCTGGATCAGTATTATGGCTGTATAGCCTCAGCTTCATTGAGATTCCTGGGCCTTAGTTTGTCTTATAGCCTCAACTTCATGGAGATCTCTGGACATTAGTATGACTGTATAGCCTCATATTCGTGGAGACTCCTGGTCCTTAGTATGACTGTATAGCCTCAAATTCATGGAGATCTCTGGGCCTGTATTATGGCTCTATAGCCTCAACTTCATAGAGATCCCTGGATCAGTAGTATAGCCTCAAGTTCGTGGAGATTTCTGGGATATAGTATGGCCGTATAGCCTCAAATTCATGGAGATCCCTGGACCAGGATTATGGCTGTATAGCCTCAACTTCATGAAGATCTATGGACCTTAGTACGGCTGTATAGCTTCAACTTCGTGGAGATACCTGAGCCAGTAATATAGAAGTAAAGGGATTGTTGTAACTTTTAGTAACTGAAGTCTTGTATCTAAGTCATCATTGCTATTTACCCTCGTCTACTTGCAACCCCATTAAAAGAAATTTAACGGTTTCCAGCAGACAGATAGAAGAGACAAAGTCATCTGTTCACCCTTTCCTATTTATTTTCTCCCAACAATATTGGTTAAAAAAGTGCTAGCCATCTTACTATGGCCACACCGTCCACCATGTTACAAGAGGCACAGTCACTATGTACAGTTGTCATTAATTTTTCAGAAAATTCCTGTAAAACCGAACTGTCAAAATGTGCCTGCACCACCCGTTCCAATACAGATTTTCCGTAACACTAGATACCACAATTTAACCAAATATTGATACTGGCAACAATATTATGATACTGCGTTTATATTTGATGAGATAAATGTCACTGAACGTTTTATTTGTAAAGGTGTTGGACACTTTGACCACATCACCGTGTCCGACACAACCACACAGGCACAAGTCCACGTGGCCATATGGTCACATGACAAAGTAAACGCTAACCAAGGCAGTGTATTTCAAAAGTAGGAATTGATGCCACGCCTCGGTATGATCCATCAATCGCTAGCGCCTAACGGGAGACCAGATATGAAAATAAATACAATTTCCATATATTTTTCCCCCAAATGACGTACAGAATACTTTCCTGAATTTGGCCAAGTTAGTGAACATTTTGTATAATACAATTGTACATAAAATAGGTCTTCATATTCGTTGATTTTATGTGTGTTTTATGTAGCGATATGGGTCATTGATAGTAGTTTGGGGTAGGACCACAAGATCGCAGGACTGTCCAGCAGTGATTTGTAACCGCGCTGTAATTAGCTTTCTCGACAAAAATGTTGTGGAAAAGGAGTACAAATGAAACTCCCACAGTGGAATTGTTAATTTAAATTGACTGTAAATAACTGTAATATAATAGAGTATTAATATGAGAATTATTCTTACAAATGACAAATGCAAGTGGTTGCAAGTTATTAATGAAAAATATTCAAAATTTTCTAATAATATGACAGGTTAATTAATGAAACAGAATACTTTTTAAGCCCGTTGCCGGTGTTGTCTTAAGCAAAGTGTAACGAAACAACAAAATTTTGCTTTGTACCGTCTGATTTAATGACCAATTCAGCGCTTAAAGTGCATCCAGCATTGTAATATTATATTCTTAATAAAAAAACAGGGTTATTCAAAATTATTGTCGGGATTTTAACAACTTGTCATACACAATACCCCCGAGATAGCAGTATATGTGTTTTTTTATTTAATAGAACAGCACTCCAAGTTTTTGTTACATACCGTACAGTTGCTCTATATGTGCACCCTTTGTGATTCTACAAACATCAACACGATAATCGAGTTCGTTCCAAACTGTCTGTAGCATGTCAGCGGTGATGGTTTCAATGGCTGTTCTGTTTCGTACCTTCAGTTCCGGGCGTACTTGCGGGAAGAGGAGGAACACAAACCTGATCCTTGACGTAACCCCATAGAAAGAAATCACGTGGAGATGCATCTGGAGAACGAGGTGACAAGTAGTTAAAACCCCGACAATCATTTCGAATAACCCTGTATAAATTTGTAGTCTAACACAACTTTATTATGTAATCATAATTAATTAAAACAACACAGTAGCTACATGTTTCGGCTTTCATGACGCCTTCTTCAGGTTGTAACTTAAAAGGGCTTTGATATAAAATTGGCAACGCATTAAATTTACGTGATATCTTATATATTTCTTAATTAATATACTATATTAGATAATAAAATATAAAAGATTTATAGTTTATGTTTATATATTACATTTTATATTTTGATATATCCTATTCATCAACAAATATAAAAGAGATTGCGTAATTTTAAGACATTTCCAATGATATATTAACCTTCTAAAGCCCTACTGGTCACGTGATGCACCACCAGTTTAACATTTAACAACTGTACGCTCTGCCCACACTGTATTTATGTGTTTTGTGTTTATCTGAGAACAAACAGAGACTTGTGCCACTTACAGCATAAACTGATTGGTTTTTATAACCGAGATGAAAAGTGTTTACAGCGCGGTACGGACTGGGTCTTTAAATAGACAGGTCTGCGCTGCGTCTTTAAAGGGTTAATGTCCTTTTAAGTTACATCCTACAGTTGGCTTCACGAAAACCGAAACATTGTAGCTACTGTTTCCCTTTAACTAAATACAATTACATAATAAAGTTGTTTTCGAATATATAAATATTTATTTATACGTATATATATATATATATATATATAATTTATTAAAGCAAGTGGCCTTCCTTTTAATTTCCCCCGGAAGGCCCCCCCCCCCCAACCAGTGATATCACCAAAACCTCTGCCCAGTAATAGGATCATAGTCGGAACTTCGCTGTGGAGCCACGCAGCTGCCACATTTCGTCCTACTTTGGATCGGGTTCCTATACAGAAGAATAGACGCCTTTCCATTTTCAACTTGAGACATTTCACATCAAACTTTTCAATATTATTTAACCGTTCTTATTTCGGGCTAAGACGTTAGAATCGAAAAAGTTAACGAACGATTGGTCGCTTTCAAGAAGAAAGTTTAGAAATTCTCTGAATGTGCACATTATACATAGAGATACGTAGTGGCTTAATGTTAGTGCAAAGAATGGGGAGGACACTGAACCTCTTAAAACTTAGCGTTCCAGCAGGAAGCTAAAACTGCCAACGCTTTCCATTTTCAGAAGTCCTGTATCGAGCTCAGATCGAGGTGTTATTGTACTCTGAACTGATATCTTTTCATTATGTTATACCAAACAAGTGTTTTTATACTATGACCAAAAAATACACAATTATTTCACAAATTATCACACTGCTACATGTTTCGACACTATCGTGTCATCCTCGGACAATCTGTGATCAATAACTTGCCAAGTTACACAAGTATTTCAAATGCAGCTGTTGGTAATACAGTTTACAATTAAGATGTTTCACACAGGTTTTGTGTAGGTTCTCATATTATACACTTTGAAATTTCAATATTATAAAATCTGCAAAAGTTAAAACATTTGAAATACTTGTGTAACTTGGCAAGGTATTGATTACAATGCCCCTGAGGATGACACGATAGTGTCGAAACATGTAGCAGTGTGATAATTTGTGATGAAATAATTGTGCGTTTGTTGGTCAGAGTACAAAATGATAAAAGATGTACGGTACATTTCTCAAAATAAACAAACATTCATTTATCTTCCTACACGACACTGACACACAGAGAATGTGTATTGATTTTTATACAAAAGTAAATATACACGATCTATATAGCTCTGTTTTCGGAAAGATAAACATTTTTAAGTTCTATATATTTTGCTGTATGCTACATTCTGGGTAATTTCCCTGCGTCTGAATTGTATATGCCGACGTTTCGGAACACACTGTCTGTTCCATCTTCATATGCGGGTAGGTATGAAGAATTCTTCATACCTACGTGCCTATGAATACGGAACAGACAGAGTGTTCCGAAACGTCGGCATATAAAATTCAGATGCCGGGGAATTACCCAGAAAATAACATACAACATTCAGAACATGGCGAAAGTTGGAAATAATAAATTTATAGATTTTGTTTATATTCTCCCTAACGACACTTATTTTATGCCCAATTTTGAACTTTGAAGGTCACAAATTGTGTTGAAAATTAATTTCGGTAAAACTTCATCATCATCATCATCAACATCAAGGATTGGACCCTTTAATCCGTTCCGTCTCCACAGTTACAGCTGCTAGCGCCAACGCTTCTTCGGTATTTTGGAATTAATTAAAATATTTTGGATTTTAACCTTTAATCTTGTGAGCCGTGCAGATGGGTATTGCTTGGACAGAATGTCTGTGCATTTTGCAAAGCATGAAGTGTCTCACGATTTACAGCGATTTGGGAGCGGCAATCGATAACAACGTTGGCCCGAGAGTTGTGGTTACAGGCCATGTTCTCTGTACCCCCTGATGCGAGGTTACACCGGCTATGCGATTTTACCACAAACTTCACGCAGACTACAGACACGGTAGCTCTTGGAAGCGATACTTTTGGGCTCTTAATATTCGGCAGAGACCGGGCGGAAAACTGGACACATGATTATCTCTTGAAATTCCCTATCGTTATATAGCATAACACTACTGCTTGAAGCAAGATAGGGCTGCCAAAATTTGATATTTCGCCTCCTGGTTGTAACCCTGGATTTTGCGTTAGCCGGGCCCCTTGAATTCAATGTAAAATCATCCATAACGTTCCTTCTCTTACAGAAATTATATCCTTATTTTTCCAAAAAAATAAACGTAATTGAATTCATATATTTTGTATCAAATCTCGTCTACCTGTTTCGGTGCGTACTGCAACATGTTCAGGGAGAACTTCGTAACACTTGCTCAAAACTATCAGTAACTATGTGACAACATTATAAAAAGCAGATAGTTTTGAGTTAGTGATAAACATTTCTCTCTGAGGATGGTACAGTACACACCGAAAGAAATGGGAGAGACATGATAAACAAGTATATAAAATGTAAATTGATCCCGTTACAGGCCCGGTGTGGTCCAGCGGGTGGGTAGAGGTATAGCTCTACTCTTCCATGACCGAGGCACTAGAAGGGGGTGAGTGGTCAGCAGCACGTCCTGGCCGCACTTTACCTCCGGGAAAGACCCGGTACCCATTTTACAGGAGGCTGGGTGGGCCCCAGGGTCGGTCTGGAAGGGCGGAAAATCTCGTCCCCTACCGGGATTCGATCCCGGACCGTCCAGTCCGTAGTCGGTCACTATACCGACTGAGCTAACCGACTCACGATAAACGAATATATGTATTCGATTATACAATGTGCAATTAGTTGAAATATTAAAGATATTACTGCTTTTGACGTTAAATTCCTTTGGGGGTTTCAGGAGTCTGACGTCCTACATATATTCCAGACAGTTTCACCCCACCGTCCCATCCATACACGGTTCTGTATGGTGGCACTGAATATTTCTCCTCTGTAGGTTCTGTAGATATTGCTATAGCTCCACAAATCCTATTCCTCTTTTTGGAAAACTAATATTTATTCTCTCATTCCGGGAATACCCCTACACTTTATAAACCTCGACGGCTCATTAACGTACTAGTAATACCAACCAACAGCAAATCCATCTGTATCCTTTTGTAATGTTATACTGCTTAACCTTTTTATGCCTAATGTCAACTATAGTGGTCATACCGCATCGCTAACCTCTAAAGTTGCATTTTATATATTTATTCAACAAATATAGCTACTGAATATTTGAAACATGTTGTATACTCTCCGTTTTTTCTCTTCAAAATGCAGTTTGTTTCATAATTATAACGTATTTGGTTCCTGTATTATTCACATTTTATATACAGGTTGTGCTAAAATTAAAAAAATTAATTCCGGCGCCAAAAGTTTAAACCATAAAGAAAATTTATTACCTGTTGAACACACAAGATGGAAAACTACCCCTTATCGGTTTTCCAAACTTGCTTCTTAATTACGTGTGCTAGTTCCCTCTAAAGCTCAAGGTCGTTTCTCTTGTCTGTAGCCTAGGGCCGCCCCTTATCATAATGATAAGGAAATAAAAATATATTATTGTTATTATTGTTATTATTATTATTTACTTAATCACACATTATTTAATCGCACTTTTCAGCATCTTTCGTTTGGGGAAAATTCATCTTTCTCGCACTGTCGGTGGGGTTAGGCTCAGAGTACTGATAAAACACTTCATATCCAGTGTTCGGCCAAAACATTCTGACCGTACGGCTTGTATCGAGTTAAGATTTTCTTAATTAGAATATATAGAAAGGGTAGGAGATTAAGCACTTTTAACCTATCATGTAAATTGTTAGTAATAATAGTCTTTGTCGAAGGTACTGTGGGTATTATACAGGGTGTTTTCAGTTCCCATATTATTATTATTATTATTATCATTATCATTATTATCATCATCATCATCTCCTTTATGCAGAGTATTTATACTTATATTCCTGACACAAACTATGTCCCTAGGGAATACAGTGTTGCAGCTATTCTGTTGTTACTATTCATGGTAGTTATACCGTTAGTTCCAGTGCTGAATCTATTGTACTTTTGCATTAGTACTTTCCGCAGTATGTGTGCGGTGCCCAACATGGCTGTTTTCTGTAGTTCCTTGACTTCATGGTTTCCCGGTATGTTGCTCACGTATTTTCTAAATAACTTTGAAACAGCCCCAGTCGCCCCTATTATTACTGGTATCACCTTTGTTTTTACATTCCACATGCGCTGTATTTCTGTTGTAAGGTCTATATATTTGAAAATCTTCTCGGCTTCTCTTTTAATCACATTTCTGTCTCCTGAGATTGCAACGTCCATTAACATACATGTTCCTTTTTCATTGTCACGAATTATAATGTCTGGTTTGTTGTTGGGGATAGTTCTGTCAGTTTGTATTTGTTGATTCCACAATATGGTTACCTTGCCTCCTTTTCTTGTTTCTACTGATTTTGGCACATGTTCTTACCAGGGTTTTCCGTACAATTGTACCCCTGTTTCCTTGCATATGTTGAAGTGTAGTTGTACACACATTCTATCATGTCTTTTTATGTACTGTTCTTTTGCCAGTATTGGTTATACTGATATTACATGGTCTATTGTCTTACTAAATTGTTGGTAAAGTCTGCACTTGCTATCTGTCTCTGTGGTCAATATTTTTGTCGCATAATATTTTGTTTGTAACGCCTGGTCTTGTGCTGCCACTATTTCACTTTCAGTTTCTGCTTTTAGATCTCCCTTCGATAGCCAGAGGATAGTTCCTTCTTCACTAATAAGCTGCCTATCTGTATTTATAATACACTGCCCATACATTACTTTGTTTTTCCATATTCTCTTTAGGGACTCTACCAATATTGCCTTTGTGTTATTATTATATTTCTCTTGTCACTTGCCCTTTCTCCACGGTACTTTCCCTATTGAACCAACGTCGATCCACACAACTCAGTCTTCCACGTTCACATTGCAACGCTTTCCGTATTATGATCGATCTTCCAATTATAGCTGTCATTTTAGTGAATCTATTGAATGTATTGAATGTATTCCTGATGTACGAAATTTTTTGCTTTATAACTTGTTACTTTTCCTGTGGCTCCAATTATTGACAAGTATAATCAAACATACTACAATTCGACACAAGCTTCCTTTGACATTTCCGGGATGAAAGAATCCAGGAAATATCCGATGGCCTTTAGAATTCTCAGTTATCGCAGAAAATTTGCAGACCCATTCTTCACACAGACTGGAAATTCAGGTTGCTCTAATGCTTCACTGTGTCCTGCGATATCTATATATTGCAGGTTGCTGTGACTTGTCTATATCTTTGCACGCGGACGGTGAAGTTGGTGGCTTCAAACAGACCCATATCACTAAGTCCTAAGTTTTGCCTCGATTGTCATCCGTGGTCAATTTTCCCTCTAAGTTGAATTCTTTAGCTATAGCAAAGTCACTAATTCAAATAACTTAATGTAGTCACACGTCACGTAAAGTCTATAGTTCATAAATTTTTCCCTCAAAAGTTAGACTATTATTTTTATTATTACTGATTTCTTTACTGCAGGGTATTTAAAATTATGTAGCTCAAACAAATCGTGATTCTAAGGTATATGACGTTGCAGGTTTTCTGTAATGGCAATATGTGCTTTATGTAATGATGTTTCTCATGGGTGGATAATATTAAGATGATCTCCAGGAGGTGAGATGTGGGTATATAAACCGGATAGGGCTGCCCCAGGATAGGAACAGGTGGCGGATGCTTGTGAGTGCGGTAATGAACCTTCGGGTTCCGTGAAATGCGGTGAATTTCTTGACTAGCTGCAAACCAGTTAGCTTCTCAAGAAGGACTCTGCACCATGGAGTGAGTAAGTAAGTAAGTAAGTAAGTAAGCAAGTAAGTAAGTAAGTAAGTAAGTAATGCTGTTTCTCAGAACAAACGTTTCGTACTTTTGCATTAGCACTTTCCGACGTACAGTAGGACTCCACTTATACATATCAATTGGAATGGCGAACTATCCGGATGTGCAGTGAATGAGGATAATTGGATTTGTTTGGGACGGGGGGGTAAACACACTTCACTGCCTACTGAATTGGAAATAATTTCTACAAACGGCTGTTTTAGTTAAATATTTATATGGTTTTATGTAAAACATTAAAATACATAATTTCTTATATGTATTTGAAAACTGGAGGAAAAAAGACCATAAAAGATGTAATACAGTTACAGTAAGGAAAGGTTTAGCGGAAGGGCCAAGCCGACCGGATAATTGGAGATCCGGATAAACAGGTTCCCTGTAATTGGAGTTCTACTGTATATGTGCAGTGAGCACTAAAATTGCTTGATATAGTTCCTTGATTTTTTACTTCTCTGATGTGTTCCTCAGGTATTATCCGAATGGCCATGAGATGGTCCCACTTGCACCTATCTTTACTGGTATCCATTTTGTTTCTAAATTTAATATAAACTCTACTTGTATTGTAAGATCTTGGTAGTTTAAGATCTTTTCTGCTCCTTCGTTCACAACATTTGCGTTTCCTTAATTTGAAACAGTTGTGAAAAAACATTTTCCTTTTTTGGTGTCGCATGTTATGATGGTGGGCCGGGTAGCTCAGTCTGTATAGCGACCGGCTACAGGCTGGACGTTCCGGGGATCGAATACCGGTGGGGGCGTGATTTTCCGCACCTGTCCAGACCGACCCTGGGGCCTAACCAAGGCTCCTGTACAATGGGTAACGGGTCTTTTCCGGGGGTAAAGAGCGGCCGGGTCGTGACGCTGTTCCCTCACCACTTCTAGTGCCGTGGTCACGAAAGAGTAGAGCTATACTTCTACTCCCCATATGGACCGTACGGCCTGTACACAGCCTCAGTGCCTGAAAAGTACAGCTATACCTCTACTCCCCCTATGGGCCGTACGGCCTGTACAGAGCCTCAGTGCCTGTACAGTACAGCTATACCTCTACTCCCCCTATGGACCGTACGGACTGTACAGAGCCTCAGTGCCTGT
>Ga0131853_10011368_pt1 | contig 16296 bp, 13 predicted proteins | sample TergutLab28metaG_FD_92764 | JGI IMG/M metagenome (GOLD analysis project Ga0131853, IMG submission 92764) | Labiotermes labralis P1 segment gut microbial communities from Petit-Saut dam, French Guiana - Lab288 P1 (version 2) (version 2) | ecosystem: Host-associated > Arthropoda: Insects >...
TACCGCCGACTTCCAAAGCTTCCTCATGGATGAGACCCGCTATGCTTCCCTTTCTTGGACTTTCCCCGATATTGCTAAAAAACTGTTCCATGATGCCGAGGTTTTTGCTAATGATCGCCTGGAAAACTATATGCGCTTGGCTAAATCCTGAATCCACGGCGGGTAATTGCGGCAAAGCATAATCGCTTGTATCAGCGGTGGGCAAGGCGAGATTATCGCTGGTATACGACGTGAATGCCACAATAACCCAAATTTTAAAAATACGGACTCTCCGAGGAATCGGAGAGTCCGTATTTTTGTTGGTTAAGCTATTAGTTAAGCGCCACGCTTTGTTTTGAGTATATGCGTGAACATCAATTCCTATTTTTTTCTAATTCAAGCAGACAAGCATCTATTGCAGATATGGCAGCTTCAAATTCGCCCCTTCTCTTGCTGTTCAAAACCTTTTCGATATGCGGGCCTATTCCGGCAGCTTCTGAATACTTCCTGATCTCGCTTATTCCCTTATTTATCGCGCCTGATTCAAAATCGCTAAAACCTTGCTTGAGTTCACGCAGAGTTTCGGATAGCTTCTCGGAGTCAATAGAGATGCTTGGATTGATCGAAATTGTATTTGTCAGAGCATTATTAATATTTTCGAGAAGCGCTTTGTATTCGGAAAGAAAGTTTGAGTTGTGTTTGATGATATAGTCCCAGTCTTCACGATAACCGGCAGATTCAAGCATTTCAGAAAATTTCGAGAACTCTTCGGCGCCTATGTTGGCTGAGGCGCTTTTAAGAGCGTGAACATAGGTAGTATAAAGACGGATATCTCTGTCTGCAAAGCTTAGGTTAATTTCATCAATCTTCCGAAGGCCCTCCTTATAGAAAACACTTAGAATCTTTCGATATCTGTCGGCCTTACCTCTAACTATAGTGATTCCGCGCTCTACATTTACGCCGTCAATTGTGAAATTTGCAGCATTTGCACCAGGATCCGCTTTGTCCGAACCCATAAACAATCACCTCAATTATTAATACTAGATTTCTTTTATAATATGCACTCAAGCTCGAAATGACGGACGGGATGTATTCTATAATAGGCAGGCAATAAGCGAATAATTGTGAAAGGAATTTTTATAGCTGCTCTGGATATTACAGATGATTGGCGATATTTCGCCGCCGGAATATGACGCGACAAACGGAATGTCGGCCCTCAATGAGTCCTTTATTATCGTGAGCTCCTTCAAAGGATCAGACCCGATGCTAAGCTGGCGAATTATACAGGAAAAAAACAGCGCTGCGGCTACGTCTTGCTCCTGGTTTATCTGCGTTACAATTTCTGATGTCGCAGCCAATATATCGGCGGCCTGAAGTGAGGCAAAAGCAATTTGCGCGCCTTCCGGTATTTTTCCGCGGCACACCGCAAATCCGTTGGAATCAAAGCCGATTACAGCACGTACAAAGGTACGGTTGACTCCGCCGGAGTCCTGCATGGTAACAAGCAGAGGTACAAAGTTGATGCCTGACGCAAGTTTGCCATTGATAGCAAACCCAATATTCTCAAAGTATTTAACGGCAAGCATGTCGTTTATCTCTTTTACAATATGCCCTTCTGACCTGGTTATCATTGGAACAGTGTCAATTACGTTGGATTGCGGCGGAACCGCAGCCACAAAGAAGCGCGGGCTTACATTACCGAAAATAAGAACGTATGTCAATTCACTTTTGAAAGCTTTACCGTTACAAACCGACATACTGCGCTCAAACTTTTCTACGGCGTCGTTTACAGAGAGCGTGCCGAAGACCGGTACGTCTCCGCAAAGGCTTTCTACAATTTCAACATATATGTCTCCTGGTAAGTCTTCGTTATCCGTAACAGTTGGAAACACAAGCGCCATCTTCAGAGGCTTTTCGGAATCATTAAGGGAAGCTTTCATTGAGCGTTCGATAGCTCCGGCATAGTCGTCCACAAGTCCGGTCGTATGTGAAACAGCAAACTCAACATCGTCGCTTGTCAACACAAGCATGGAAAACATATAGTTGTCAATCTCGTCGTTCGTAGCTATCGAAACAGTCGTTCCCCCCACAAGAGGAAAGCGCAGCCTGCTATGAAGAGACTCCATAATACCCGACTCGATAAATTCAGGGTCGCACTGAACAATACCCACGCTGTTGCTTAGGAGGCTAAGCTTCTCGTTTAACTGCTCCTGAAGCTCCCGGCAAGCCAGTTCTATGTCGTCTATTATATATGTTTGCACAGATGCAGTCCTTATCATTACTTATCCTCCTTAATAATTTCCGATGGAAGCCACTTTCTCAGGCAAAGGTTAAGCGCATTAAATTCCAGGGGTTTGAGCAAAATGTCGTCCAGGCGGTTTTCCAGGAATATCTTCTCCGTTCCCTTAATCGCGTTGGCTGTAAGCGCCACAATCGGTACTTTCTCGTTCCAGCCGCCAAGGTTTCGGATGTTTTGGGTTGCTTCCACGCCGTCCATATCCGGCATCATGTAATCCATAAATATGAGGTCATATTCATTGATTCTGGCGAGATTTATGGCCTCTTTCCCGCCTCCCGCCAAGTCTGGGAATATCTCGAAGATATCAAGCATTACCTCGGCGACCGTAAGGTTGGTCGCCATATCGTCCACTACCAGCACCTTCGCGTCCGGCGCCACAAAATCCAAAACTTCAGCCGCGATCTCATATACTCCCTCAGATGCCGGAATATAAGGAATACGTACCGAGAAGGTAGAGCCTTCGCCGTAAACGCTGCTGACCCATATTTCACCGCCCATCAAGCGGCATAGGTTGTAGCAAATCGCAAGTCCCAGCCCCGTACCTACGGTGTTGCGGTTTTTACGGGCGTCCATCTGCTCAAACGGCTCGAACAGCTTGTCGATATCCTCTTCCCGTATACCTATTCCCGAATCGCGCACATCAAAACGCAGTTCATCTTCACCGTCAAGCCATGCGGAAAAAACAACCTTACCTTTATGGGTATACTTAACCGCGTTTGACAGGAGGTTTGTAAGTACCTGCCTGAGCCTGTTTTCGTCGCAGTGAATGTTTCCCGGAATGGTCTCGCTGATCTCGAATCCGATTGAGAGATTCTTTTGTCGAGACATCAGTGAAAACATGGATCGCAAGTCTTCAAGCATAGCCGTCAGGCAAAAATCCACATTGATGGTTTCCATCTTTCCGGCTTCAATTTTTGAGAAGTCCAGTATGTCGTTGATGATGGTCAGCAAGGCGTCGGAAGCCTTCTGTATATCCTTTACGTACTTCCTGTGCTCCGGGTCAAGCCCCAGGCGTTCCAGTATGGAACTCATGCCGACAATGGCGTTCATGGGCGTTCGTATCTCGTGGCTCATAATAGCCAAAAAGTCGGACTTCGCGTTGTTTGCCGCCTCGGCGCGCTGTTTTTCCCGCATGAAGGCCGTCCAATCCACCATTACCACAAGTATTCCCGCCGTAACGCTTTCTTTACCGTCTCCCTTGCCGCCAACGCGCCGGAGTTCTATGGAATAGAACTTGTACTTACCGTCTTTAGAAAAATCTATCCATGTGTCAAAGTCAGCGTCTTCGTTAGAAGACGCGACGTTTTCAACAGCATTTTTAAACATACGCATACTCTCTTCCGAGAGATACTCAGAAAACACTTCCTCATAGGTACGGCCCTTGATGAAGTCAAAATTAGGGGTGGAGGTTGCTATCAGAAGCGCGCTGGTAGACAGGACAAATCGTCCGTATTCGTCCAGCAAAACAATAATACTGGGGCAATTTTCAAGCAATATGTCAGTATAGGCCTTTTGTCTGATATTGGCTGTCGACAAGGCGCTGCCAAGCGCGTCTTTAGCTTCGGAGGCTCGCGTCACTTTATCAAGGAAGCTTTTCGATGTCCGAACTTCGCGGGAAAGCTTGCTGATCTCCATTTTCAGCTTGTTGATTTCCGCGCGAAGAACGGCGTTTTCTTCTTCCATTGAAAACTGGGAGCTCACTATGCATCACCCCTTTGTCGTCAGTTTAATTTCTATCAATTTATGAGATTAGGTTAGGGCGTGTCGACATGAGTTTTTCTGGAATGATTATCAGGCGGTTTTTCGCCAATCGAGGAAGTGGCGACGCCGCGTACCCGCAGAGGTACGCAAGGAGTCAGTGACGAAGAGTGGAGGAAAGCCGACCATAATCATTCCGAAAAATCTCATGTCGACACGCCCTAGAACAGGCATGCCACAAAAGCATTGTTGTGGAAGCGGTTTATCGCTTTGTCTTCCGAAGTTTCCGTCGGGCAGATTTCCCCTCCGGCACATGCCATCATGAAGGGCAGCTTCGCGGCCATCCTTTCGTTTACAAAATTCATTTCTCCGTACTGATCGAGTCCCAACGTCAGGCTGCGGGATATACAAGAGTAAATAAGAAGACCGGACGCTCCCTCCATGTCATGGAGTATCTTCTGTACGGCTTGGCCCGTCGTAAGCAGCACATCGTCTCTGTCGCTCTTGGCGATGTAGAGCGTACTTCCCTCGGGAACGGCTCCGGCGCACAAACCATAGCGTTCCGGGGTAAGGCTGATAAATATTTTTGAAACTTGCGGAGTACCGTCGTTATAGTCAAGCAAGAACGGGAGATGCGACATAGAATACTGCTGTTCACTGGCTTTTGCCAGGCCCATATCCTCGAAAAACGTGTCCACAGGGCGTCCGTTGACGTCCATGATAACGTGCCCGGCGCTCTTGGTTATAATGGCGCCCTTGCTTATAACTCTTTCCGGGGATATATTGGCTATATAAAACTTGGGTGATAGATTGCCGTAAGCCAGAACCATTGTCATCCTGTCTTGATAGTATTCCCCGTTGCAAAGCAGGAAGCAGTTTGAAAAATCTTCGGTATCGTCCACCGCGAGTGTGCCAAAGCACGGAGCCCCGCCCGACGCCTCTGAAATTACGCTCACATATTCGTCGCCGGAGTTTTGAACCATGAACGGCGCAAAGGCGAATATCAAGGCAGGCTTTTCCTTTCTTGCGGCCGCGGCCTCCTTGTAGCTTTCGGCTATTACACTGCCGGGCTCGCTCAGCAAGGATGGCGTCAGCACCTTGACGAACTCGACGTCGTCGCTTGTAATTACCATAACCGTCAAAATAAGCGTATCGGTATGCTCTCCTATAGACTGTGAGGTTGAAATCGTTCCCACAACATCAAACGGAAGGGAGTTTCCGACTGCCTGCGCTATCCCCGACATAACAAATTCATAGTGACAAGCGACAATCCCTATGGAGTTTTTCAACAGGCCGGTTTCAATATTCAGTTGCGATTTAATCTGTTCAACGGCCAACTGAGCGTCGTCAATCTCTGTGGTGTAGGATACAAGAGTTTTAGTCATTGCCAGTTCCTCCCTATGCGCATGCTCGCGCTAATCCTTGCCTAAACTAGGTCAATTAAATTAATTATATAATAAACGGCAGTAAAGATCAATTAACTTTGTTAAAATTCCGTACAATTTGAGTGTTATTCGCCGAAGGACAATCCTAGCAGTCTTGCCTGGTGCAGTATTTCACAGTTTTCGGGTACGGTTTTGAGCTTACCGGCAACCTGGCCAAGAGGAACCGAGGTGATGCTGTCGCCGCGAAGAGATACCATGCGGCCAAACTCCCTGTTTCGTACCATCTCGCCCGCCTTGGCCCCTAAGCGTGAACACAGCGCTCTGTCAACATGGGTCGGGTCTCCGCCCCGCTGGAAGTGGCCAGGCATTACGGTACGGACGTCTTGCATGAGGTGTTCGCGCAATTCCCCCGCAAGACGCATGCCGGAGGTCGAATTTTCATTAATTTTTTTGCGCTCTTTTTTGGGCAGCTCTGCCTCTTTCTTTGTTAGCGCGCCTTCGGCTATGGCTATAAGGGAAAATTTTTTGCCCTGGCTATTACGCTTTTCGATCACTTCGACGACGCTTTTGACGCGGTAAGGTATCTCGGGGATCAGGATGACGTCCGCGCCGCTTGCAAAGCCCGCGTACAGAGCCAGCCAGCCGGCCTTGTGACCCATGAGCTCGATTACAAATACGCGCCCGTGGGAGGCCGCGGTAGTGTGTATGGCGTCGATAACCGAAGACGCTCTCTGCACCGCGCTGTCAAAGCCGAAGGTCATGTCCGTACCGTAAATGTCGTTGTCGATAGTCTTTGGCATTGTAACGACATTTACTCCGTGCTGCGAAAGGAGGTTGGCGGTCTTGTGCGTGCCGTTGCCCCCGAGTATCACAAGCGCGTCGAAGCCGCCCGCTTTATAGTTGCTGAGCATCATGGAAAGCTTGTCTACATCGTTCTCGTCGGGCTTGCTTATCGTCTTGAAGGGCTGGCGCGACGTCCCAAGGATCGTCCCGCCCTCCTGCAATATGCCGGAGAACTCGTGCGGCTCCATCTTGCGCCAGTCCGCTTCGATCAGGCCTTTGTAACCGTCCATTATCCCGTATATTTCCACATCCGGCAACAGGTTGTACAGAGTTTTTGCGGCTCCCCTGAGAGCCGCGTTCAGACCCTGGCAGTCGCCTCCGCTTGTCAGCAGACCTATTCTCATACGTCTTCCTCCTTTTGCGCCTTAGAACCTGTATTCATAAGATGTGAACGGCATCTTGTCGGTCGATTTTCCGCCACTCGTCGTCGGTTCCTCCTAGATTGGCGAAAATCGCCTCGCTAAGCTACCATTCCCACCTATGAATACAGGTTCTTAAACGCCTTCATAGCCATCCGCGCCAGCTCTCGCTGGGAATTTATCACACGACCGCCCTTGGCCTCGACCCGGCGGTATTCTCCGTCGGGGCCGAGTCGCCACGATCCTGAACTGTCGCGCCACATCGTATCCAATATTTTTCGCAGCCGCGATTTGAGCAGCGGTTCCTCTACGGGAAAAGCGACCTCCACCCGGCGGTCAAGGTTACGCGGCATCAGGTCGGCGCTGCTTAGATAAAACTGTGGGTCGCCCGCGTTTTCAAAAACATATATGCGCGAATGTTCCAGCAACTGACCCAGCACGCTATGTACGCGTATATTCTCGCTGCAGCCCTCAACGCCCGGTACAAGGCTGCATATGCCGCGTACCATCAGGCTTACCGGCACGCCTGCGGATGATGCTTCGTAAAGTTTGCGTACGACCGTGCCGTCCAGAATGGAGTTTATCTTAATGCTGATTCCGCACGGAAGCTTCTTTTTCGCGTTCTGTATTTCATCCTCGATTTTGTCAAGGAAGAACTGCTTCATCTTCTTTGGCGCGACGATCAGCTTGTTATATTCCGGCGGATTTGAGAAGCCTGTAAGATGGTTGAACAGCGCCGACGCGTCCGCGCCAAACGCCGGCCTGCAGGTAAACATGCCGATATCGGTGTATATCCTCGCCGTAACATCGTTGTAGTTGCCTGTGGAAAGGTGTACATACCTCCGTATGCCGCCCTCTTCCCGTCGCACCACCAGGGTGATCTTGCAATGAGTTTTGAGTCCCGTAAGGCCGTAAATAACGTGGCATCCGGCGCGCTCCAGGCGTGCCGCCCACTGTATGTTGTTTTCCTCGTCGAAGCGAGCTTTCAGTTCCACGAGCACCGTCACTTCCTTGCCGGCCTCGGCTGCTTGTTCCAGCGCGGCTATGATCTCCCCGCGCCCGCTTGCCCTGTACAATGTCTGCTTTATCGCAAGCACGCGGCTGTCGTTCGTGGCTGATTTTACAAAGTCCGCCACGCAGTCAAAGCTCTCATAAGGAAGGTGCACCATTCGGTCGCGTTCACGGATAGCGGCGAAGATGTCGTCGTGCCCAACGAAGTCGGATGCCGGTACGGGCACAATCGGGTTACGCCGCAAGTTGCCAAGCTCTTTATGTCCCGCGATCTCACGCAGAGCCGAAAGATTGAGCAGTCCGGGAAGTTGTATCACAAATCGCTTGCCGATGCCGAGCATATTGCTCAGAAAGTCGCATAGTTCATCATCGAAGTTTTTGCTAAGCTCTAAGCGGATCGGCTTGCCCCTTTTGCGCTTTTTAAGGGTTCGCTTCATTTCCTCCAGCAGATTATCCGTATCCTCGTCGGCGTCAAAGTCGGCGCTTCGGATAACGCAAAAATAGCCGTAGGCCGCAATCTTGTGCAAATCGCAAATAACCGGCAGATAGTTGGCTATCAGTTCCTCAATGGGCAGGAAGGGCTGAACCGCGCCGGACTGTATTCGGATAAAACGCGGAAGTATCGGAGGCACGGGAATCACCGCGTATACATTGTTCCCTTCCTCGTCAATCATACGCACGCATATGTTCATGGTGTTGTTGGAAAGGAACGGGAAGGGTCTGCTCGGATCAACCGCGAGCGGAGTTATGACCGGTAAGATTTCCTTGTCGAATAAATCCCGCGCAAAGGTGGTTTGCTGCTCGGAAAGGTCTGACATTTTGCATATGTCAATGCCGGATTCTCGCAGCAGCGAGGAAATTTCCATGTAGCACTCCGCCTGACGCATTTGGAAGGAGTTGCCGCGCTCCAGTATTTTTTCAAGCTGTTCCTTTGGGGTCATACCCGAATCGTCAGGGGTGAAGTCATATTTTTCCTGGTCGCGGATGTACGCCATACGCACCATGTAGAACTCATCCAGGTTTGAAGCTGTAATCGCCAGGAAGAACAGCCTGTCGAGCGGAAGATTTTCAGGGCTTTGCGCCTCGGCCAGCACCCTGGAGTTAAAGTCGAGCCAGCTTAGTTCCCTATTATTGAACGGCATTATACAGGACCTCCCCCCATGCTATGGTTTTCAATGCGCAACTGCAGTGCGATTCCAAATACATCCTGGAAAATCGAGGCGCTTTGTCTCAGCACCCATTGCTCTAGCGTATAGTCTTCCCGGATCTTCAGGTGTATAACAAGACTGTTTTCATCGTGGCGCACCCCGACAAGCTCCGCCTTTTGCCGCCGGGAATAGTCAAGCGCGTTGGAAAGATGCAAAATAGCGTGCATCTTGCCTACGAACAAAAGTTCGTCTTCTTTCAGGGCGGCTTCGCGCCAAGCGCTTGTGGTTATGCCGAGCAGGCTTTGAGGGGAAATTATGTTGGCGGCCAGCAGCGTTTCATGGCTTTTAAGCCCATGTATCTGCGCGTCCTTTACCAATGCGTAAGAAGCTTCCGTCGCGTTTATGGTATATGTGTGGCTCCCAACATCGTGAAGTATGCACGCTGTATAGAGCAGCATACTTTGCCGCTGAGAATGACCGTGAAGATCGGACAGTTCCTTGAACAGGGTGAGCGCAAGCTTGGAAATATAGAGCGAATGCTTTGTATCGCAGCCGTAACGAGCGGCAATGTCCAGCGCCGAAGCGATTACCCCGGCGCGGAGGCTCTTTTCATATGTCTGCCGGGCCTTTGGCCTAAGTATCAGATCAAGAGTTACATCAACCATGTTGACCTGAGTGCAATACACCTTCTCTACATTTGTCATTTTTACCAGCAGAGCCAGCAAGGACAGCGCGGCATACAACACCCCGCCCCGGGAGGCGCTCAGCTTGTGCTTCGCGGAAATTTGATCGACCGAGAGCCGGCTGTATGATTCGTATATATCTATCAGCACATTCGAGCGGATCATTGCCATGTTATTGTCCTCAAGCTCCCCGTGAACGCGGCAAAGCTCAAAAAGCGGCTGCATGTCGGCGGCTCCGAAAACGATTCCCTCCGCCGTCAGCATATCGTCCATCCGGCCGGTATTGTAAAGAAATGATAGTAGATATTCTTCGGCCGCAAAGCCGGTGTTCATGGAGTAGTCGGCGGCTTCCAGCAGCATTTCGGACATTTTTAAGAGCCCTGTCGGGATCGTGTACGCAAAGGCTGTCTGTCCGTGCCTTAGCAGGCTGAACGCGGTGATACCCGTACCGCCGTAGATCATCATGATATTCTTGGCTTCCTTGCCGGAAATTGAGCAGTTCATATTCATTGAATTGAATATTAGGGCGTTTGCCTCGATATCGTCCAAAACCTGCACATCCATATTATTCTTGGTGGCAAGATGGTCCAATATATAGGCGCGGTTGGCGGCCTCACGGAGCGCCGTCGTAGCGCTGGCATGTACGCGCGTAACGCCATATTCCCTTGCCACGGCGCAAAATCCGTCAAGAGCCGCGGAAAGACTGCGCATCGTGTCAAATGATATATAGCCGCTGGAAAAGACTTCGCGCCCCATATTTGTCGGCTTATCCAACTGATCCAACAGCACGACGTTTCGCCCGTCCCACTGAGAAATGTGCATCCGCACAACGCTTGATCCGATTTCGACAGCCGCCGCAACCCTTGCTTTATTTCTGTTTGACAAGCTTACGCCCTCCTTGCCGGTTTATGAACAGACTCTAAGAATTGTGTATCTGATATATATTTCAATTATACCAATTTTTTCGATTCCTTTCCACATTTTTTTGAAATTTGAGTGAAGCGATTACTGCACCTTTACACCGTCTAACAACATATGGTAAAGTGGAATACATTATCCTTGGAGGTACTTCTTGATGGATTATGGAAAATATCAACGCGCCGCAGAATATATGCGAAACTGCATGACAGACCAGGTACACGACTGCACACACATATACAGGGTCGTAAACTACGCTCTGCAAATTTTGGAAACAGAGCCTCAAGCCGACGCCGAGGTCGTCGTCCTTGCCGCGCTCCTGCACGATATAGGCCGCGACGACGAGTCAAGCGGCAAGTCTCACGCCGAATCGGGCAGCGAGAAAGCTTACGCTTTCTTGAAGGACGCCGGATATCCCGAGGAAACGGCAGGGCATGTTTCCGATTGTATACTGACACATCGCTATAATTCTAAAAATTCCCTGAAAACATTGGAAGCCAAAATACTGTATGATGCCGACAAGCTCGACCTCTCCGGGGCAGTGGGAACCGCGCGGACTATCCTGTTCGGAGGTATGATCGACGAGCCGATGTACCTGATGGACGAACATGGCCTCCCACGCGCCGACGCTGCCTGCCTCTTCCGCGAATACCTCAAAAAATTACGCAAGCTGACTAACGTATTTCATACGAGCAAGGCGCAAAAAATAGCCGCCCAGCGGCAAAAAACGATGGACAGCTACTTTAAGCAGCTTATCAGGGAGGTAGAAAAGAATCACAAAAGTGGCCTCAAGCTCATTGGTAAGTATTGCCGCCAGTAGTCTTGAGAATGAAACAGCCGCCCAGCGTAAGCAACGACGGACGGCTGTTTTGAGCGGTTTTACGGCGCAAGCGAATATATCACCTGAATATTTGCCGTTACAGTGAGTTCCCCGGCTTGCACAGGCACCTCAAAGAAGTCGGCTTCCATCATGAAAGTCGCGGCGGCAGCCGCACGAGCCACCGGCATATGGGTTCCTCCCAATTCGTTGACGGAAACCACGCCAAGAATGTTCATGCCCAAGGCTCGGGCAATGCTGTCGGCTTTTTCCGTTGCGTTTTGAACTGCCAGCTCAAGGGCTTCATTGTAGGCGGCGCTTCTGTCCAGCACATCGAATTGGATTCGGCCGGACACATTGGCTCCCGCCGCTGTTGCCGCGCCAAGCACATATCCGACGCGGTCGACGTCACGTATCGTCACTTGAACCGAATTTGAGACCTCGTACCCGACAATCTGCGACACGCTTCCGCTGTGGTCAAAAACCGGGTTCATGGAGAAATTTACGGTGCGAATATCTTCCTCCGGGATGTCTTGCGCCTTTATCGCTTCGATTACCGACGCGGTCAAGGCATTGTTTCGGAGCACGGCCTGATGGGCGTTTTCGTCCTGGATGCTTACGCCCAAATTAATCGTCGCTACATCCGGCACAATTGTTACCGCTCCCGAGCCGGATACGCTTACTGTTGGACCCTCGGGCGCGGCGCTTGCGTATACTGGAAATACTGTTAAAAGTATAGCGATCAAGCCGGTTAGTAGTACTACTTTAAGTCTGTTCATATTAAGGACCTCCTCATCGGATTGTGAACCGGATGAACAAAAATCGCTCATCGAACCTTGGTTATACCCACATAACGTTTTATGGCGCTTGGAGTTCCCAAAACATTTGTATTTGGAGGCGACGGCGGCGGATTACGGGTCAGGTCTAATTTTAAATTATAAAGCCGTCCTTCTTTGCGGGGCGCGCGTCCAGCTCTTTCTTCTTGTCCTCGTAGCCTGGGCGTCCGAACATGGCGTAGGTAGCGTTCTTGCCTTCCTCGACTCCCGGTTGGTCAAAGGCGTTGATGTTCAGAAGCTCTCCGGCAAAGCCCGTGGCTACCTCGAATAGATACAGCAGCTGGCCAATGGTGAACTCGTTCACACGCGGGAGCGTAATGGTCATGTTTGGCCTTCCGGAGGAAAGCAGCGCATATTCGGTGGAAAGCTGCTCTACGGTAATCAATTCGTTGTGTGTGGCTCCGCCTAAGAAGCCAAGGCTTGGTATGTCGCCGTATATCTTGGGGATTGTGATTGTCTCGCGGTATTCGTCGACGCCCATGAGCACGACGATTTTGTCGTACGGCCCCTCGACATACAGCTGCACCTGCGAGTGCTGGTCGGTGACGCCAAGCGCCTTAATAGGCGTGGGGCCGACATTTACCACATTTCCGCCGTTGTCGTACTTCTTGCCAAGGGATTCGGCCCAGAGCTGGGCGTACCAGTCCGAAATATACTTGAGCGAGTCCGCGTAGGGCATCATTACCGACATGGGCATACCCTTTCGCATCGCGATGTAGTTCAGCAGGCCGTACATGTGGCCGGGATTGCTTTGTATGTCCTCGTTGTTACAGAGCTCGTCCATATAGGCAGCCCCCGCAAGCAGCGCGCGGATGTCTATGCCGGCAAAGGCCGCCGGAAGAAGGCCGACCGGCGTAAGTTCCGAAAAGCGGCCGCCGACTCCCGAAGGTATGATGAAGGTTTTGTAGCCCTCCTGCTGTGCGATCTTGATAAGGTTGCCCTTCTCGCTGTCGGTGGTGCATACGATGTGGCGGCACGCGTCGGGGCCCAATTTCTCTTCTAACATCTGCTTGATAATCATAAACTGTGACATTGTCTCCGACGTGCTGCCCGACTTTGATACTACGTTGAACAGGCACTTGTCGACGTCGATAATGTCGAACAGATATACCAAACGCTCAGGGTCAACGTTGTCCACGACGTAGAACTTAGGATACCCGCCGCGCTTATCCCGCGGGAGCTCGTTGTAGTACGGGTGGTTGACCGCCTGCTGCACAGCCATCGGCCCCAGAGCCGAACCCCCGATTCCAAGCACGACAAACGCGTCGAACGCGTCCGCCTTTGCCGCAACATACGCAAGTATCTCGTCGACTATTTTATCCTGGTTGTGCGGCAAGTCGCGCCAGTCCATCAGCCCCTGGGCACGCTTAGCCTTCATAGCCGTGGTCGCCGCCGACACCTTTTCGGCCAGCCCGTCGAAATCTTCGCGTGTGAAGCCATAGCCGCCGACAAATTCCTGCATCATGTTGTTGTAATCCAGCCTGATCTTTTGGTTTGCACTGTTCGACATTACAGTTACCTCCATTGTGAAATTATATGTTCATTTCTTGAATCCACGTGATATATGCGTTACCATCTTAGCACAATCAGTAGCTAAACGCAACAAATTCTAAATCGAATGCGAGTGATCTCAAATGTCCGCAGACAAACGTCAAATCGAAATATTTTTTGACTACGCGTGCCCATATTGCCGGAAAGCGCACGAACACCTGGTACAGCTTCTGCCTGAATTTCCAGAGGCAGAACCGATATGGAGGCCGTGCGAATCTCATCCCAGGCCGGAAAGCCACGGTCTGCACAGCGATCTCTGTATACAGGCCATGTTCTTTGCCGCGGAACACGGAATCGATCTGTGGATTTTTCACAACCGCGCCTATTCGCTTATGCTCGATACAGATGTAAACGTAGAGGACATTGACGCCCTTGCCGAAAGCCTGTCAGACCTGCTCGACGCGGACGGCCTGCGCAAAGCCTTAACTTCCGGCAAGCACCTTAGTGTCCAGCAGGACGCCAACGAATACGCGTTCGGGCAGTCGGAGGTTTGGGCGGTTCCCTCATACCGTATGGATGTCAGGAAACTCGACTCCATAAAAGATATCGGCGTAACAAAGGATCAATTGCGCAATTTCCTGGAGGGCGGTGCATAAAATATGCTGATCGACTTAATGAGTTTCCTGGGCGTTGTGTACTTCGTGGCATGGTTTGTATGGCCCTTTGTGTTTGTAATCTCATGTATGCTCGCGATTCAAGCATTTGTAAAGGACGACGGCAGGCCGACAGGCAAGCCTGTCTTTTGGGCAAGCTTTTCCTTGATGGTGATTCTTTCCGGCATAATTTCGCCGCATCTGCATCACTAGGCAAAGAATAGGGGAAGCCCAAAGGCTTCCCCACAATTTGTTACAGCGCAGAGGCTGTTTCGAGCGCGACTTCCATCATATTTGTAAAGGCTGTCTGTCGCTCGAGAGCCGTTGTCGCCTTGCCCGTAAATATTTCATCGGATATGGTAAGTATGGCAAGCGCGTTCTTGCCGGCGCGCGCCGCGTTAAGGTACAGGGCGGCGGCCTCCATCTCGACGCAGAGCACGCCCATTTTTTGCCAGCGTTTCATGGTTGTATCATCGTCATCATAGAACGTGTCGGAGGAAAGGACGTTGCCCACGGCAAGCTTCAGCCCCTTGGCCCGCACCTGGGCGGCCGCCTTCTCGAGCAGACAGAACGAAGAGATAGGCGAGAAGTCGCCGGGCAAATTGTACTGCCTCACAAATGCCGAGTTAGTGCAAGCCCCCTGCGCAAGCACGATGTCGCCGATATGCAAGTCTAGGTTGATAGCGCCCGCTGTGCCGACCCTCATTATATTTTCGACTCCGTAGAAGTGGTATAGCTCGTAGGAATAGATTCCAATGGACGGGCAGCCCATTCCAGAGCCCATTACCGATACGGCCGCGCCGTTGTACGTACCCGTGAATCCCAGCATACCGCGTGTCTGGTTAAATTGTACGGGATTTTGCAGAAATTTCTCGGCGATAAATTTGGCGCGCAGCGGATCGCCCGGCATAAGCACCGTCTTGGCTATGTCGCCTGGTTTCGCGTCAATGTGAGGTGTTGGTGTCATGTGTGTGCCTCCTTAAATGTTATGTTTACTGCAATGTTTGCCATGTATTGTATCACACTATGCCTTTTGTGACAACCGTCAGTTCTATTGCTCTTGCCGGAACATTGCAAGAACAGCGCCTTTTTTACTAAAAACGACTTGACACATATTTTGGCATGATCGTATAATGATGATGTCGTTTACTTCGTCGAAAGGGGGAGCGCGTATGCGCTTTGGAAATATCGCTTATACAGCCATTGTGCTGATTATGTGCGTAGTAATAGTTGCAAGCAGTACGATCACATTTCGCAATGTTTTCATACCGCAAGCGGGTGTTGCGGTTGCGGCGGACGTTGTGCCGGCGGCTGATTTTGAGCTTGCGGCCAATATTCCGGAAGCAGAAGAGCAGGACGCCCCCGAACAGCGCCACATTCCATGGCTGTTTACGGCACACGAAGAGCCCGACTTTTCCGCCACCATTGTCGCAAGCTTCAACCCTCAGCCCGTCACAATCGTTATAGAGAGCGACGACGGCTGGGCATTGATCGAGACGTCCTACGGCGAAGTCTGGGTGTACCTCCGGGAAAACCTCCGCTACATACATAGGGTCATGGGTCTGTTTGAAGAAAAGCCCGACGACGACTCCGACGAAGAAGCTTATCCCATAGATGTAATAAATCCGCAGCTTGTGCGTGTGCTGGATCAGGACGGCTACTGGCTGCAAGTAGAAACCTGGCTCGGCCCTAAGTGGATAAACCTGCGCTTTATGCCTCCGCGCTCAGGGCTTGACGAGTTTATGGCGCGCTTTGGCGGATCCATATCAATATACTATGAGAATCTTGAGACAGGTTTCATTTATACATACAACGCCGACAGGGTATTCTTCGGGGCGAGCATGATTAAGGCGCCATACGCCCTCTGGGTCTACTTGCTGGCCGAAGCCGGATATGCCGACCTGAGCGCCGTACATACCTACACCAGCGCCGACCACTGGGGTGGAAGCGGCTCAATTCAAAGAATGCCGTTTGGTTCCACGTTCACTGAGGCCGAACTTCTGCGGCTTGCCCTGTATGTGAGCGACAACATCGCTTTCCGTATGCTCGTCCGCAGGCTCTACGGCGTAAACGGCTTCCGCGAATGGGTCGAGGAAATCGGCGGCAATCCAAACCTCGTACATACCGTTACATATTCGCACATGACAGCCAACGAGACTGGGCGTTTCGCGCGTGA
>Ga0131853_10011369_pt1 | contig 16295 bp, 7 predicted proteins | sample TergutLab28metaG_FD_92764 | JGI IMG/M metagenome (GOLD analysis project Ga0131853, IMG submission 92764) | Labiotermes labralis P1 segment gut microbial communities from Petit-Saut dam, French Guiana - Lab288 P1 (version 2) (version 2) | ecosystem: Host-associated > Arthropoda: Insects >...
ATGGGCATAATGATGCCCGAAACATGTTGAGATATTGTTAAAAATAAACATCTGTTGCATCTTGTTGGTTTTCTCTCTCATTTCACAATTTGCTCACGATGCACGGTCACAGAAACCTAAAACACACACATATATATACACATACACATAAATACACACACACACATATACACACACACACACACACACACATATATATATATATATATATACGCACATACACACACATATACACACACGTACACATACACACACATACACACACATATACACACATATACATAAACACACATACACACACATATACACACACATATATATAGACACACACATACACACACATATACACACACATATATATAGACACACACATACACACACATATACATACACACACATACACATATACACATAAATACACACACATACACAAACATATACACAAAAATACACACACATACACACACACATACACACACATACACACACACATATACACACACACGTACAGATACACACATATACACACACACATACACACACATATATACACACACATATACATACACACACATATGCACACACACATGCACACACATACACGCACATACACACGCACACACATAAACACACACACATACACACATTTGTACTACTTATTGCTTTTCCACTACAACAATGGTTGCACGAACGCGCTAGAATATTAAGTTATAGTTACATTGACTGTCTTGTTTGAAGTCTATAAGCAACTGATATTCTGCCACGTTTTAACATCACAGTGTCCCGTGTATTTGACGAAAGCACAACATATCCACCGGTAGTTGGTGGTTTACGCCGTGCCGTGCCTGCGCTGACGATCCAAATAAGTTCGTCTACAAATAGAGTTACACTTCGCAAAAAATGCTGGATGAAAATTTTCTGTAGTTGATAAGAGCGATGTGCCAAGACACTTACCACCTTCTGTTGTATTACTGTTCTTCTAAACAAGTACAACTATTTACCCCTTCTGTTGTTGTGTCAGTTCTTTCTTATTCTGATTACAATTATTAAGTTGAAAGATCTCAGAACCCGCTCTCTTACCACCTGAAGCCATCAATCTTTCTGTAACTTACTCAGTATCTACTGATTTCTATCTTTTTAACTTTTAATATTCCACTTACAGAAAAAATCTTTAGAACCTATTAGCTCTAAATGAAATACACAACAGGATGGTGTCTATAAAGGATAGCTCTAAATGACGTATGTATCAGTGTATCTTCACTATGTAATCAATTTTCGATGGGTGTACCCTTTGGCGTTACGGACCAGGTGAGAGGAAGTCATCAGTGGTGGTTACACTGATATGAAAGCTACAAATCTGGCTATCAGTCCCTCATACCTTGACTCAAAACACGTCCGCTGTGTGCGTCATGGCAGGCTGCCGCCGCCACGTAGATGAGAACCGCTCTCTTCCACGCTATTACACAACGAGTAGTGATAATAAATTACTTCTAGTCGCGTCGTAGTAGCCCACAAAAATGAAGTTCTCATGTCTGTTGTGAATTCGGAACAGGAAGTAACGGTTATAGATTGGTGCTTAATCTCATGAAATCGCCGTCAATACAGTGAGAAGCCAGGTACAACTTTGATTTATCGCCCCGCCAGTGCAAGATGACAGGATCGACTTCCATATTTTCGGAAGGTACAGTTCATCCTCAGTTTTGTTCCAGAAAACCTGCCACTTATACAGGGGTGCTGCAGTATGTACACTGAAATAATCCTGTGATTAGAACTCCTCTTCAGTGCTGGATGACAACACGCCAAGGAAGCCGGGAGGTAATTTTCAAGTTTGCACACAGACAATAATTCGCTACTGTGCCGTCTATGTACGCATTATATTATTGAACATCTGAAAATCGTCTTTTATATTATTTCAACCTTGTTCCTTTGGGGATTTAGAACGGTTTTAAACCTTTACATGGGGATTTAAACAGTGATTCTTGCTATGGGCTTTTGAGTCAAGACAATGAGTAGATAGCGTAATGAAAGAGAGAAAGAAGTAAATGAGAAGTGAATTGGAGAAAGAGATAGGGAAATATAAAAGGGAGAGTATGAGAAGAAGAGCAGAAGGGAAATCAACCGAATAATTAGTCCAAATATTAGACTATCCTTTATCATATAAGGTTATAGAATAAGGCTGGAATAATTGGATAAATGGTAGCGAGGGAATATGCACTGAAATCAGTAGAGGGTTAAGGGTGGGTAAGGGGTGGAGAGGACACATCCTATAATATCTCCTCAATTCCTTCAACCTCTCCAACCAACCCCTAAATACATCCCACATTCAACTCTCTATTATTTGCAAAGAACCTTCTCCTTGGTCGAATATAGCCCCCTATAATTCGTTGAATCTTGTGTCTTTCCCGTCTGTGGCTCGTATAGCTACTATTCTGTTGAAAGCAAGAGAATACTAGGAAGGTCAGGAAAAATTCTCTGCATAAACGTGAACAAACATAAGAATTGTTTCAACAACATAACTAGTCCTATTTCAAAGTTAAGTATTACACATTTTTAGGCTTAAATGACTTTAACTATACACTGCAGGTGCAGTTGGTCATTCACTCCTGCGAAAAGTGTGTTTTCATTTTCTGCTTCGTTATCCTGCCCGTGCTTCTTCTGTACGTTTTTGTAGCTGCTTAATCTACCGATCTTGAATTTTACTGACAATCGTGCAGAGTGTTGTACCGGGGTGCTGATAAGTCCTTACCCCGACCAGGAAAGAAACAAGCTCGGAAGTATGTCAGGGACAGGCGCGATTTCAACATCGAGACGCGAGCTGTTAAGTTCTTTTTTCCCGCACAGCAAGGCGCCGAAGGAAATTCACGCCATTCTGACAGAAACATTAGCTTGTTTCCTTCTTGTTTGGGCTAAGGACTTATCAGCACCCCTGTATTTACTTCTGAAGTGGGTTTTAAATTGCGAGTTAAATAACACGTAAAAATTATTCAAATTTTTCTTTCATTGCGTCAGATCAGTGTTTTTAGATCTACATGGTCACAGCACAAACTTGGGGATAATAAACACTGTCACTCTTTGAAAATTCAAGTGACAAGGGGCCCTTTAGCTTGCATTGTTAAAGTAGTCATATATATATATTCTTTTGTATTTGTTTATTAGTTTTGTCGATAAAACATATACAGTTGCAGATAACATTTGTAACTGTGAGTAAGTAAATATATTTATAACACAAAAACAGTTTATATACCGTAATTTTAAAGATGCAAAATACTGAAAAATGATATCTCGAATTTGAATCTGGTTTAAAGTTTGCCGCGATTTTTTTTTATTTGAAGATGGAAAATTTACAAGCTGCTGTTTCCCCAGTAAGATCTCTTGTATAGTAAATCGTAGAGCAGGTTAATATAGCAATAACAATTTCGATTTGCATTCGGAAGGCCTACTTTTCGAATCTTGGCCAGAACACTATCTATCCTGAATGAGGTTCTCCGTGACGTACCTCAGTCAGTCCATGCAAAGTTTCGGACGGTAGGGTACATCGACTGCTCCATGGCAAATTTCTTACAAATTCTTTCTTTTCTCACGCGATTTAAATTATGAAATATGAAAACCTGATAGCATATTTTTTACAGACATGGGTCCGTGCATTGTGAATCGAATTTAATAACTGTCCAACAAGGTGTGACTTATTCAGTTTATTACATTTCTGTAGACAGCTCTACATGTTTCGTTTGTTGAAACCCATTATCAGGAGCTCGTACAACTGTAATTACAGCTTCTGGTATTGATTAACTGATATGAGTAAAATACGCTGCTATTAATATTATATATTAATATTAATAGCAGTGTATTTTACTCATTGCAGTTAATCAATACCAGAAGCTGTAATTACAGCTGTACGAGCTCCTGATGATGGGTGTCAACAAACGAAACATGTAGAGCTGCCTACAGAAATGTATTAAACTGAATAAGTCGCATATTGTTGGACAGTTATTAAAAACCTGATAGCATCATTAAACAAATAAAATTATAAGTGTAGCAGAGGTTTAACTGGTTCTGCAAAGCTGATAGTATTAAAGACTATTAGGGAAATATCCCTTACCAGTTCTATCAAAGCATTGTTTGAATCACCCACAGTCAGTTTGAAGTTAATCCTGACCTCGGCGCTAAGCAGGAAATATTATTAGGAACTATGGCAAATACCCTATAAGGACCACCAAGCAAGGAACAGTAATTTCATCTGCTGTTGTTTATGCAATTTTAAAGAGTCCTTAAACGGAACATACACTATGTGGGTCTGGCAAGTACCAAGCTTTTAGGTGTACAACTGCAGACAGAAAGTACCAGTAATTTTTTCCATCACGTTTTATAGTTCTGACTGGCGGTTCGAAAGCTGCTGTGTTCTTAGATTTAAAAGTATTTTTATTTTTTTTTATTTTTATTGTTACACCGTGCATGTTGTCGAGTTACTCAATTATTACACCAACCACTGCACCTATATAAATTTTATATATGTGCAGTGGTTGGTGTAATAATTGAGTATTTTTTATTAACTAAATTCGAAACTACTAGGAGCGAAAGACATACCGATCGAAGCCGGTGTTATTAGATGAACATGGCTAGGAAATAGTCATAGAAACTTTTTTAAAAAATACTTATGTTCCAGATAACCTTAAACAATAAATTATTTAAGAAGTCGTTATTTATTAACCTACACGGTGTGTATCCCAAGAAGTTAATAGCTATGTGGCTATAACAGAATTATTCCATAGACAGAAATTTTGCTGTACATCTTTAGTTGCGTGCTTCTTATTCAAGGATTGCAGTCGCATCACATCCTAGACTACCAGTGGCCCTGGCTGAACATGTTAATATCTTGAAGGAAATGTCTAATTCCTGTCCAAAATTAGTTTACTAAAAGAACTGCTTGAACCACAAGAAACAATGTGGCTAACATCTTGGCGGTTTACACAAAGATAAACGTCGTCATGTGCTAAGTCATGTAATAAAAACTCCGCAATACAATAAGCAGGGGACGTCATTAGAATGGGCAAAAAACATGTTTCACAAAAGAATTTGTGAAATATACAACAGAACGTTCTGAGAGAAATTCAAAGCATTCTTTCCTATAGTTTAAATTTCTAGTTCCATGTATTTATTAGAATATTTGTTATTTTTTTAATTTGGTTGAACTAATGACCTCCTAGCAAGTCCCGTATACCTCAAATATGTGGTAAGTTTAAGCGTTGACTTACAAGTGATATATTACACACTGTAAGTGCGTTGGTAATGCACGTCCATGCTAAATTTTTCATGATATACCCAAGTAATTCGTTACATAGCATTATTAACACAAAAGTTAAAAATCATCCCACATCAGTTATTTATATTTCCTTCAGAATCATCATAGTTACAACAGTGATACATTTACTTCATCTTCCTTATAGTAATTGTATTAACAGCTTTGATATTCCTCCAAGTTCCGGCAGCATACATTCCGACAAAGAACATATATACATGTTACGGCCTGTACGTTCCAACGTCCATTGTATTGTTGTTACTACAGATAACAGTAAGCTCAAAAGTGAGGCATTGGGATGTCGTTCCTTGGCGTAATAATCATAAATATTTCGTTAGTTCAGTTAACTAGTTCTATATTCGAAATGGGGAAACATACTGATCATAATTATGTTATAACTCTACATAATATTATTTTCCCGTTTAGAAAGGAAAGGGGCTAAAAGAGATTATCCGCACGTTTATGGCGACATTTTGGTGGGTCATATTGCCTTTCTGCTAGGCAGGAAAGAACATATTTAAAATATCTTTGATTAATTCCCTTAAAAATAATCAGTCGGTAGAGACTATATGCTTATATTAGCTATATATTACTTTCTTTCGCTGTTAAATAATGCGGGAATCTAAACTGGCCCGTACCTTATCCACAAAGTAAAGAAGCCATCAATGAGTTCAAACATTTCCTTCTCACTCTTCCTAACAATCTCTTCCCAAGAGATTTCCCTACCAAATTTATGTACGTGTGTCTTGCTTCTTCCATTCCGGCTGCAGTTCATTGTAAACTGCTCGCTTGCTGAGACTCGCCCCTTTCGGTTTAACCCAAAATTGGTGAGGGTATGTAGTCGATATTGGTGGCAAAGATAGTATCCGTGTTTATACAAACGGAAGAAAAGTTTTGTTTGCTCAAGGAGAATATCAATTGCCAAGGTAGAAGAAGAGGAGGAGAGGAGAGGAGAGGCCAGAGAGAATAAGCTACGAACGAAACGGTTCAGGATCCAAAATCATTTTATTCGTATGTTCTACCAGAAGATCTGAATCCCCAAGCAAAGCAAATGTTTGGACAGATTTTTATAGAGCACGGTAAGACGCGTATAGATTTCACTACCCCATCCCCCTTTCCTCCTTCCACCTCACCTTATTCTTATTATCTTTCTCCTACCGACAAGTCAAGAATAGAACCCAAGGGAATTCTATTCAAATGTTCCAAATTCCGCAATAAGTAAGGATGGATTTAAGAAGTATCCTACCCAACCAGTATTACTTTTCCCCTTTGGTGCAACAACCCTTACTGGGCCAGGGCCTCCTCGTTATCGAGGCTTCATGATCACATTCAGACATATCACAGTCGGTAGGACTCCTCTGGAATAGTGATCAGTCCGACGCAAAGATCTCTACCTGACAACACGCGACAGTCACAGAAGACTGACATTCATGCCACCGGCTGGATTCGAACCCATAATCCCAGCAAGCGAGTGACCGCAGATCCACGCCTTAGACCGTGCGGTTACCAGGATCAACGAGGCTCATAGCTTCAGCAAAACTTCGAGATTTAATGAGTTCCTTTAGACTGTATTAATAAAGAAGTGGTAACGCGTTCTATGTTCTGATGATTTACATATTTTGGGTTGCAGGCTGTACATAAATTATCGAAGCCACGAAGTCTGTCTCAGGGAGAGTCATGCCGTGTGAAAAGCAGCACTTTCAGTGCATTAACTGTTGCTTTGTGCTTATGATCTTTAAAACCTCAATAAAGAAACAGATATATGTTCCACGCTCGATTTCTACCATCAATTGTGTGCATTGCGTAGCCTGTAGCGAGTCCTACAATCGGATGGACCAAATATTGAAGAATATAATTTTAAGAATGGGTTTATTTTACGAAAGGAAGGTGTACTGAGATTAAGCATATATTGTCAATTTTATGTTTTATTGACCGTGCATCTCCATACATCCGTGTAATGAAAACCAACTTTATGCATTATTTATCCTCAGTTTATTTCGTCAATCAACCTCTACATGTTTCGGGCATATTTTTAGCCCATCATCAGGAAGTACACTGTATATATACAGTGTACCTCCTGATGATGGGCTACAAATATGCCCGAAACATGTAGAGGTTGATTGACGAAATAAACTGAGGATAAATAATGCATCAAGTTGGTTTTCTTTACACGAACAAATATTCTCCTATCATTCTTTCTTTGTTTTTCCTTCGCCTTTGTCCTTCGACTCTACATTTTCCACTGTAACTTCTTCCTTCCTTTCTCGTTTCCCCTTCTTTTTCCATTCCTTTTTCCATGCCCACTTTTCTTGCTGTTACCTTCTCCATTTGTACATCTTTACTCTCCTTATGTTTCCTTCCCTCTTAAATTTTGGTACATTCTTGTCACAGAAATGAATTTTAAGCAATTGCAATATCAAACAGTTGACTGCTATGTTCCTGCACGACTGTATCCAGATTTTCCTTATCGTGGTGTTATCATATAAAGTAGGTGTCGTGACCTGACCTGACTTGACCTGTTCTGTTCTAAAGTGAGCTTCTGAGTGCGTTGTAAGGCTTTCGTTATTTACATTCTTTAGAACTGGGTAAACACGAAATAAAATGATAAGCAGTAATAACAAGGAATGTAATTTGAGACATATTTGCGTGTGAAAATATGGAAATCGAATGCGTAACGAAACAGGAATAAACGTGGAGTAAATAAAGTTGAGTGGGTGTTGGGGAAGAAGAACATTTCGATGGGTTAACGCAGACTGCAAAATACAACGGATCTGTTCGATGCCAAGTGGAAGACGAAAAGAAGCCGTGGTCAGTGGCAACAAGCCAGTAGACGTAAGGATGAAATAATTTGAAAAATTAATGGTGTAACAGAGTATTGTGGAACAAGAGAATGAGAAATGTTCAATATACGCCTATTTAAATTGTCTACGCAATGAAAAGTTGTGAAATTCACGTTTCAGGAACATGTATAAAAGTGTTGCTTCTACACCGAATTTATTCCGCCATTGTATTCAGAGCGTTAAAAATAGAGAAAATTCGTGCATTTCATTAGTAATAACCTCTCAAATAAACGCGAAATATTCCTGAGCTATTTCGTAACCCGTATGTTCGAAACCCCGAGTGACGTTTCGTAAATACAATTTCTATAGGGAGAAATTGAAAACCCCATAATCAACATTGAACTTCCAAGACTACCTGCAATGAGAAACATGAAGAAAATTACATATGACAAGCTTCACAGTTGGCAATATTCAAATAACATTAAATCCAAGCTGATAAGGTGGTCTGGGCACATACAGCACAGTAAGGTGAGCAGAGGTGAAAAATTAACACAAAGGTCTTGCGGGGAAATGTTAGAAGAGAGCTTGGGAGACCTAGGCGATGATGGGAGAATATTGTAAAACACGATTTTAAGGAGCGTTCGCAAAATTGCGAAAAGCGACTATTAGTTTCGTGAAGTCTGTCCGTCTGTCCGTCCATCTGCATAGAACAACTCGGCTCCCACTGGACGGATTTTCATGCAATGTGATAATGGGGTATTTTTCGAAAATCCGTCGAGAAAATTCAAGTTTCATTAATATCGGATAAGAATAAATGGTTCTTTACACGAAGACCAACACACATGTTCGATCGCAACTCGCCCAGTTCTTATTTGAATAAAAATATTTCAAACAAACTTTGTAGAGAGACTCAAAACACATATTTTGTTTTCAATAAAGTTCTTTTTTTTTAATCGTACCGTTTGTGAAATAATGTTGAAACATTTAACATAGCTGGACAGAAATGATATTATGGCGCAATCACACTGCATTCTGGATACCTAAGGCTACAAATGCACACTCAGGTTGCGTAAAACTCATTGCTCTTCCACTGCAACAATGGTTGTATGAACGCTCCTCAATATTGTGTTATTGTGCACTGTTAATTAATAACCATTGAGTGCGTGGACTGGATTTGTCCTGTTCAGGATGAAGTCCACAGATGACCTGCTGCAAACATGGAGTGAAGTGTCAGGTTCCGTGAAAGGCGAAGTATTTCGTCATCAGCAGGACGACTGTAAGCTTCGTCATAGAATTTGTTACCCACTTATCTTCTAGTACCCATGATAGTTGAAACTTTTGGTGGTTATGTACAATTAATGTCATTGAAATTACAGTTTTTTTTTATTTTACACGCCCCACCCCCAGCTACAACTGTGTCGTCCGCATAATTAATTGTTGACACACATTAAATGAAAATTTCAGTTAGCTTCAGCCTTCGAAAACCTATTTGCGTTTTCCATTGCAAAACTCCTTGTTTCGAGCTTTGTAAGTGTCAAACGATTCTGATAGACACCTCCACATTTTCACAAGAAATATTACATAAATTCATATTGCCTTAATTAGATTAACAGTCCTTTATATTTAAGAGATCTGTTGCGACTTATATATTCTCTCAATCCCCTTCATCGTTTCCTGCGTGGCCATACAATCAACAAACAGGCAATAATAAATTTTATTATTTTATCGTTTCAAAATTTTTATCAAGAGTTTAGCAGGCTAGTTTTAGATTTGACAGCCTGGAAAGCATTACGAAATTTCCTGATGAAATCTGTACAACAGATTAGAGATCACTTTATTGACAGCTTTAAAGAGAGCAAATCTTCGGCAGTTCTGACATGTGAGCCTACCACAGAGGGCAAATAACTCTCCATTTGCATAAGCACACATAAGGATTCTAATGACCATATTTCGAAAATTATTAATCACAGGCATTTACAGATTTATCTAATAATACGTCTTTGGAAGTAACATAAATACAGAATGGTATCAGAAGAGGATATTTGTGTTAATAACTACAAAACTCCTAATTTCCCTGAAATTACTAGTACTTTTGAATTACTGATTTTCTAAATTGTAAGCAGATCTTATAAGGGTTCTTTCAAAGAATTATTAAAGTCTGCGATCTGTACTTTTCAATTAAAATAATTGTGTTGTATAAGACTGTAAAATTAATTGCAGAAGAGTGAAAAATAAGGGTGATGTCTTAGATTGGGAGGTACTTTAAGAAAGGGTACTCCGAAGACCATTGGCTTCAATAAAAGTAAAATAATTACCTGTAAATTTGGAACAGCCTAAATTGATTTATTAATCATCGAGTGTTTGTGTGTGTGTTTTGTGTTGTTCGAGGAGGCACCTGTTGTTACAAAATGACAGCTTACCTAAAATTTTGGTACAGTTGTAAGGAAAGAACATCCGTCTGTAATTGTAAATCATATTACATAACAATCAAACTCGTGTAAAAACTGACGCGAATTACTCGTTCTGAAGAATGAAAATAACATGGATCTTAAAACTTAACTAGTAATTATCTTAACCAATATAAGCCGCTGTGAATTAGACGGTGTGGGTGTCTTGTTGAGCAACGAAACATCATATCCGTTATCCATGTTCCGTGTGGAGTTTCAAGTAATCTTGTTCCTATTTGAAGCTGATAGTTTTGGAATCTTTCACGTTATGAAAGAAATGAAAAAAGTTGTTTTATAATCACTTTTCTTCTCCTCTGTAACACTTATCAGTTTCTTACCGAAAATCGCGTATCATTCTGTTTATTTTTTACAATTATTTTGCAAAAGAACTTAACAAATCTGGGAAGAACTGACATATTCATTTATTTTATTGTTCAACACATATTTTAAGTCCAGCTACAAACTTGTTATGTGGATATATGCCACTGTTACCCTCAAGAATGTTAACTACCACTTCTCGGTAAGGAAGCAACCAAGCAGGAAGGAAAACATGGCGGTAGGCGAATTCTCTTGAGGAAACTAAAGACTGTTGGAAACCACACGCAGACACACACATATTCAACCAAGACAGATATCTGTAACGGAAACACTCTTATAACAGTTTAAACAATAATAATGATAAAATGTGTTATTCTCCAACTATGCTCCCTTTTCCCATTATATTAGATTGTATATAACGTAGTTTAGGTGTGTGTCTGTGTTTCAGCTCCTTCTTCTTCATATATATTATTGTCTGCTTCCTCCTTGCCTACATAGAATTTCCTAAATAATGACGATCTTATTCCATTGTTACGATCAACCCCATTTTGTTTCAGGAAGAGATGTAAACAATGGATTTTACATCTTTGCGACTGTACCGTCTCTTTCTATCTTTCTCGTTCTGTTTGTATGCAATAATAAATGTGTTTAAAGTTTCTTGTATTTGTGCAGTTCTCAACTCACTCCTGCATTTTGTTATAGGATAACACGTTTTCGCTACTTGTACCAACTTCTGTCTTTTCTTTTGTAATCAATGGCAGATAAAATATCAAAGAACATTTCATTTGTGACTGCGGAAAATTTCCAGATTTTATATGAAATGGTGTGAATACTTATGACAAATTTTGTAGCAAATCCAGAATTTTTGCCTTATTCCTCCGTAATGCCTGTAGATATATCTAATATTCAAGAAACTGCACTTTCCCTTATGCGTCTTAATTATAAATGACACTGTCGGTTGAAGGAAATTCATTGATAATTTTGGCGTCACAAAAGCATATAAAAGTAACTAAACAGAAAATCACTCAGCAAATGAGGATATAGATTGAGTACAGTAAAACAAATTTTAAACAATATAGGTGGACTGTTGGTTTAAAATCATTTATAATATATTCCTCCCTTTCATACCTTGATTTTCCAGCGGTATTTTCCTGAGGGTATACCTAGAAGCTAGTCAGACGATTCTCACCTGTCTCTAAATTTATTTGTTTTAGTGTAGGTACTAGTGGCCAGGACTAGCAAACTGAAGACAAAAAAAAGTGAAAGAGGGAAAGGAATTTGAGCAGTAAGAGAATTTGATTTTGATGACTGTAATGCCGTTGTGCTTAAACATCAGTGTGGATAAATAGGCAATCTTTCCGTCTCAAAACAATTATCTTTATTAAAACACAGCTACAAGTTAAATTTCTTTCTTTCCTCACCATTCTTAGCTTATAACAAAAATTAGAAGAAGGAAGAAAGAAAAGTTGACTTCGACTTAGAGGAAATTTGGACGCAGTGTTGAATTTAAAATAAATATTAAAATAACAAATTTAAAATTTTGTACATATTTTTTTTTCAAATATAGTGAGTTGCATATAAATAGCAACCAGTAACTAGCACAAAAGTAAAGCATATTAAGTAGTTTTCCATAGTTTTTTAAATATAAAAAAAAGAATTTGACTTTCTGAGGACTGTGCGTCGTGATATATTCTTATAATAAAACCAACTAGATGCACTAATTTCTCAAATTTATTTTTGGAATACGGCTCTACATATTTTGGTCCGTGCCTCTGTCCATCATCAGGAGTCTAGCACTGTACACACGGCAATAGGTATAGGTCATACAGGTTATGTTGACTGCCTGCTAGCGGGATCAAGATGGAACAACCTGATCCCGCTACCTGTATGACCGATACCTATTGCTGTGATGGACAGAAAAACTGTCCGATACATGTAGAGTCCTCTTCCAAAAATAAATTTGAGAAATTAGTGCAAATCGTTGGTTTTATTATAAGAACTTAAAAGTAGAAACTGAATAATTTATGTCTTTGCTTTTATAAAAATTAATTTTATTTGACAGCCTGTTGATCGTTCTGTAGGGGACCGAACGTGTACCTTTTTTACAGTAAAGTGAATGTTTGTGTTGGATAGCAGGTCTGTATATTTATCTATATTGAGAGACCATTCTGTTCTAAAGAATGATGGTACTCCATTAAGTTTGTTTGTTTGTTGGTTAGCTGTAAGTGAGCGTAGTTATTTAACTTGAAAAAATACGGACCAAAGTTAAGATATGCGAAACATTTAGTGTATATTCAAATATCTACAAAATTTCAGAGAAACTTGTGTAAATAACTGTAGCTGAGAGCCCTAACCCTTCCTGGCCTTTAGGTCTTCCACCTTAATTCCGCCCTTCTTGCCTCCTGCTTGTAAAAAGTGCAAATACTGTAACCTCCTGGATTTCACTACTGTCACAGAGATACATGACACTGAAAGACACGAAAGTAACTCGTATCATAAAATATATGTTTAATAGACTGATGCATATGCAAATTTAAAAAAATGAGTATGTCTCAACTCAGTAAAGGTCTAAAGTCTCTGAGACGCTTTCTGTATTGCAGTACACAGCGCCGCATGTATTAATTGACGTACAAGCCTTTTTTTTCTATGCACCTTTTTGTTTTCAATTTATTACCGGAAATTTTACACTTAATTTGCAATATTTCATGAAATTACACATAAAACCAGAATATTAGAAATATTCGTGCAAGGCTTTTATATGGAAAGCTGCACATTTTCTGTAACGGCAATTTAAAATGACACGCAAATTCAGTGTCTTTCAACACGCCATGTCTCTTTTTGTTTCCGAAGTTTCCTACCCCAGTATTCACTTTCTTTTACTGCATCAATGAAACATGAAACACGACCTCTATTTTGAGATATTAAGTTGAGGCATCCCCGTTGTGTATGTAACAATAAGTTAAGGATAATGTAGGTCGAACACAATTATTTTATTAGCAGGATGTTAATGAAACAACATGTTTCGGCCTACTCGGAGGCCATCATCAGGTTTACAATGTTGGATCTAAGAGACAAATAATAAAGTCTCTTAGAGCCAACATTGTAAACCTGATGATGGCCTACAAGTAGGTCGAAACATGCCGTTTCCGTAACACCCAGCTAGCAACTAGTTATATTCGACCTACATTGTCCTTAACTTACTGTGAGACTTCATCAAGCTTAGGTGTATATGGAGTTACGGTTCTATAAGTAATCTTTAAGATTTGAACGTAATTTTACTAGTCAAGAATTGTATAAATCTCACAGATAACCCTAAAAAGTAAACACAGAATTATAAAAATTAGTGAAAGTAAGATATCAAAAAGACTCTGGTTTGTATCATTAAGAAATTCTGGCAGCGATGAAAGTAGTTGGATATAAAAAATGTCGGTAGTGAATTATGTTTTTTTTTGAGACATTAGGCCGCGTTGATGGGCAATTTAGACTGACTTTTCAGATTTCCTTGCTGTCTCTGTTTTCAAAGAGTCGATATTCCAAAGGACTGTACTCATTATCAAATGCTCCTCAAATCACACAATATTAAACTTCCCTTATGTATAATTCGACCTCGTGCTGCTGTCTAAGGACGAAACAGTGCTGCACGGCACGATTGAGAAACTAACTGGAAGTGGAAGACGTTATGGAGTTGAAACGAATGTGGGAAAAACCATAATTAGTGATAATCACAAAGCAAACGTCTCCAATACAAATTATGATAGATAAAACACCTGGAGAATGTGGATTGTTTCATAAAATGCATATGAGATTTCAGTGCAACACAACCATTGTTACATAAAATGTAATTAGAAGATAATTAAAAGAACAGAACAGGGATATCTCACCTGAAAATCGTGGAATATTTAATGTATATTGGTACCGTGATAAATAATGCATGATATACACCTGGAATTAAATCCATGACCACAACATCTTTCACCACCAAGAAGAGTCTTTACGCCAGGAAATTGTACCTAAATATAACGAAGAAACTAATAAAATGCTACACGTAGGACACAATTTTAAGGTGCTGAAAATTGGACACTTCGGAAAATATGTCAGCAGTACATGAAAAGTTTTGAAATGTGGTGCAGGAGAAGAATGGAGAAGATCAGTTGGACCGATCGTGTAAGAAGTGGAGTATCATTAAGTAGGGTCGAGGTGTTGGGGAATTCTCTATATACAATAAAAAAGAGGAAGGCATACTGGATTGGTCACATCATGCCCAGGAACTGCCTTCAGAAACAAGTTATTGAATGAAAGAGGAAAGTGACTGGAAGAAGAAGAAGAAGAAGAAGAAGAAGAAGAAGAAGGAGGAGGAGAATAACAAGACATAAGCAGCTACTGGATGAGATTAAAGAAACTGAGAGCGTAGTGAAACTTGAAAGACGAATCACCAGTTCGCCCTCTGTGGAGAAGTCGCTTCGGAAGAAGCTATGGAACTGTCGCAAGACAGATTATAGAATGAATGAATGAATGAGTGAATGAATGAGAGAATGAGTAAATGAATGAATGGATGTGTAGGCCATAGGCGATTTTATTCTTTTCTTGGTAATGGTAACACTGAATGTTTCAACATTGCAGCTCAGCTGACAGACAAACTGCAGCAGAACACGGATCTTAGATACGATTATTATACAATTTCACAAATTTGGTATTTGTAATCGGATGGACACATAACTGGTCATATTTATTTAGTTATAAATAATTATATATACGTAACTCTAGGAATGTGTTGAGAGATTTAAAGAAGGAGAGATTGTTGCTAACGGTAGTTCCCATTCCGGCAACCATCGTTTTTAATGTATGTCGGCGTTGAACAACAGATCGAGAAGTGTACCTGTGACAACTGGAAAATCGTCATTCATAAAATTCCGTATGAAATAAAGAGTCAATCATGGAAACAATCTCTGCAAAAATGGCTTAAGAACTGGTTGGAATACGTTAAATTTTGATTGAATTATAAAATTTTTGTACCGCTGGATGTAATTATTGAAAACATGGCAGGGAAAAAATGCCACATTTTTTAGTGATTATTTTATTAAAGAGTGCAATAAAGTGGTCTTTATGATTTGCCTTCTTTTCCTAAATTATAAATATTTCTTGACCTTAGAAACTTACTGAACTTTTCCAACCCTAAATTTGTCGTTTGGAAATAAGTAGCAATTATTTATGTGTGTTTGTTCCTATTGCTCTCCTCCGTTGCTTCAGATGCAGAGTAGAGGTTAGTAGAATAACGAATAAGAAAAATTAAAACTGAAAACATAAAAATAGAGAACGGCTAGATAAAAGGAAGGGGGCGACGTTGATAAACGTAAATGAAGGAGGTGAGAGAGGGAATGGTAATTAAATTAAAACACCCGTGTTAAAAGATAAGAACGTAGAAAATTTACTTCTTTGGGGGGGGGGGGGGGGGGG
>Ga0131853_10011370_pt1 | contig 16292 bp, 14 predicted proteins | sample TergutLab28metaG_FD_92764 | JGI IMG/M metagenome (GOLD analysis project Ga0131853, IMG submission 92764) | Labiotermes labralis P1 segment gut microbial communities from Petit-Saut dam, French Guiana - Lab288 P1 (version 2) (version 2) | ecosystem: Host-associated > Arthropoda: Insects >...
ACCTGCGTCGTGTGTCTTTCTTTTTTTCTGTCTGTTTCCTTCCCCCTCGTGAAAATTTTTTCCCCATTTACAAAAAAATCGGAATATTTGGGGGGGGGGGGGGAGGAGCTACTGAACATAAAATGTGTTTTGATTTCCTCTACAACTTTTGTCCGAAACATTTCTCATTCTCAGAAGAATTTGGGCAAGATAAGATAAAAAATGTGTAGTGGTCTTCACGTAAAGTACCCGTTATTCTTGTCCGAATTTAATGAAACTCAAATTTTCTCAACAGTATTTCAAAAAATACTAAACTATCAAATTTCAGGAAAATCCGTCCAATGGGAGCCGAGTTGTTCCATGTTTGACAGACAGACAGACATCATGAAGTTAATAGTCACACTTCATGATTTTGAATGCACTGAACAAGATACAGCACAGAATAAACAACTGATCAAGATTACAGTCAAATTCACACTGGATGTCCACTCTATCTAGATCAATGCCATCCATGGGGAAGCATCTTTAACTACTTGAATATGCAGTTAGACATGCACATTTTTGGTAATACTAATATAGATTTTTGAACACCATTTTGTTCAACAGAGGAAGCACCACATGTACACTTCTATTTGTTACATTAATCAACATTTAGCAGCACCTCTGTTCTCAGCATAAAAATTCTGAAGACAAAATTATAAAACACACAATCATGTAAATTTTCATAGATATTCCCATTCCCAATGGCACTACAGCCCGGGGTAGGCCTCGGCCTCCTTCAAGAGTTTCCTCCATCCTTCCCGGTTTAGGGCGACTAATGTCCAGTTTCTACATCCTAGTTTTGCTGCATCTTCCTTCACTCCATCTTCCCAGTGCAACCTGGGTCTCCCTCTGGGGCACTTTCCTCCTGGCTCACTGTGGAGGACTCTACTGGATAAATCATCATCCTGGCGTATGACATGTCCTACCCATTTCAATCTGCTCAATTTGCAGAATTTCACAATGTCATTCTCACCACACAATTGTTAGAGTTCTTGTTTAGTTCTAATTCGCCATCTTCCCCCATCAATACTGGGCCATAAATTCTCTGAAGGATTTCATGCTCAAAAATACTAAGACAATGTTCATCTTGCTTAGATAGCACCCATCTGTCTGCCCCATATGTAAGTACCATTCTAATTAATGTTTTATAGAGGAGTGTTTTAATATTCCTGGATATGTTCCTTGATTTCATATGGTTCTGTAACCCATAATATGCTCTATTAACCATTATCAGTCGAGCATTCACTTCTACTGACCTGTTGTTCATTTTATTGAACACTGTATCCAGATATCTGAAACTGACCACTCTCTTAAACACATAATTTCCTACTGCAAGGTCCTGATGCCATGTTGTGTCCTTTCCATTATACATGTAAATCGTCTTTTCTTGACTTATTACCAGTCCCATATTTCTTGCAGATTTCTCCAGATTTAACACATTCACTGCCATAGTCAACCTTAGTCGATTTAATAATTCATGCTTAAAATCACCAGCATCGACCTTAGTAGATCTAATTTTTAATTGCGCTCTTACAGCTTAAATCAGCTGACCTGGCGGGAAACTTGTACAGCAGCTCCAGTATATCTAGCTGATGTTATCTTTATCCTTTTTATAGTTTATTATGTTTACATTGCGATATAATGAACCGTGTTTATCCTTATGCTCAGAGACAGAGAGTGGGCTGTCTCTGGCTGCAGTGTATGAAGAATCTTTTATACGTGAAGTCATGTATGTGTGATAGTTTATACTTCTCAGTGCAACATGGCATCTAGGAAAAGAAAAACAATTGGATTTAGAACTGAAGAAGAATTAGCTGATGCAGTGAATGAAATTGTAAATGACAGTGATTCAGATACAGATAATATTCCCGAATTTTCAAGTAGTGAAGAGAGTGAATCTGAAAGTGCAAATAAGAGTGATAATGAGAGTAACATTTCAACACCAGGCCCTAGCCACAGACAGATAGATGTTACCCCAACTACAGGGTTTTCTAAAAATGATCGTCAACCAAGAATACCACCCTTCATAGGCAATACGGGCGTGCAATTTGCAGTTGAAAATGAAGCAGATATGATGAGTTATTTTGACCACTATATTCCTCCTGAACTCATTGAAACAGTAGTTGGCCAGACAAATTTATACACACAACAGATCGCGAAAATGCATCGCCCCATTACAAAACATGCACGTAGTGAAGAATGGAAATCAGTAACAGTAATCGTAATGAAAAAATTCCTTGGTTTGATTTTTGTAACTGGTATAGTCCGAAAACCAAAATTAGAATTGTATTGGTCAATGAGAGGAATTTTTCAGACTCCATTATTTCCACAAACAATGTCTAGGAACAGATTTCAGCTTATCCAAAGGTACCTTCACTTCAATGACAATAATGCAGCAGGAACAAACAAAGATTGTTTGTACAAAATCCGTACAATTTTAGACATAGTTGTAAATAATTTCAGAACTAATTATATACCAGACAGGGAAATTTCTCTTGATGTATGTATGCTTGGTTGGCGGGGTCGTTTGCGATTTTGTGTGTATAACCCAAGCAAAATTACAAAGTACGGCATACTGGTACAGATGGTTTGTGAAAGTTCAACTGGATATATTTGTAACTTGCAGATTTATGATGGTAAATGTGGACCTTTGACTGAAACGGTGGGATTTCTACTTGAGCCTTATGAAGGGAAGGGTTACCACTTATACCAAGACAAGTATTACAATAGTGTCCATCAAACGAATGAGTTATTACAGAAATTAATTGGAGTCTGTGGAACAATCAGAGTGAATTGTGGATTACTGAAAGACATGATAGAAGAGGCAAAAAAGTTGAAGAAAGGCGAGGTCACTTTTCATAGGAACCAGGAAATATTACTCATCTCACACCAAGATAAGAGGCTTGTAAATATGATTTCAACACTCCATACAGCTGAAGTGATTGAAACAACAAGCAGACGAATGGGTGTGGCAAAGAAGAAACCTAAATGCATTATAGATTACAACACTCATCTGCATGGTGTTGATACAGTGGACCAGTATCTGGCTCACTACCCATTCATTCGTAAAACTGTCAAGTGGCCTAACAAAGTATTTTCTATCTTCTCCAATGTTGCCTTTTCAAAAGTTATGTTACCTTTTCAAAGAATAATCCTAATTCCCACAAATCATTCCTAGATTTCATGCCAGGTATCACAGAAAATCTGATACACACATCAGATCCTGTATCATCACTGTCATCATGTGACGAGTCGCAAGGCACTAGTAGAACACCTACACCTACTCCAACAAAACATGCCCCCAAAAATGACCCCCTTGGCAGGCTTGATGGAAAACTACAGAATCACAAACTGGTCCATATTCCACCCACAAAAAATGATATAACGCCAACACGAAAATGTTGAGTGTGTGTGCGAAAAAATATCAAGAAAGAAACTAGATTTCTCTGTGCTCACTGTGGTGTTCCTCTGCATCCAGAAGGCTGCTACACACGATATCACACGCTGAAACATTACTGAAGGTATGTTCTACATTTCAAGTCTTTATCTCATATAGTTTTCGTGTAATTATTTTTTTACTGAAATCATGAAAGAAAGGGCTGTGGACCCTCTAAATGGCTGGGATTTTAACGCCCTAGGGTATTTAAATAGCTGGCAGCAAACGTGTTAAGAAAGCTTCGTTGAGTCCAAGGGTTGTACGTGCCATTAAATTGATGTCATCGGCATAGGCCAAGATTTGTACAGTCTTAAAGAAAATGGTTCCTCTAGTTTGAATGCCTGAGTCCCAGATGACTTTTTCCAAGGCTATATTAAAGAGGAGGCATGCAAGTGCGTCGCCTTGCCTCACCCCATGTGGTAGATATTGGCTCTGACAGGTGAGACTGGATCCGGACTGAGCATTGCACGTTGGTTTGACCAATCTTATCAGTTTACGTAGGACACCAAATTCCATCATGGCACTGAAAAGCTTCTCTTGGTAGATACTGTCATAGTCTGATTTAAAGTCAGTGAACAAATGATGTACTCCAATTTGCTACTCGACTGCCTTTTCCATAATTTGACTTAAAGTGAAGATCTGAGTGGTCAATGATTTCCCCTTTCGAAAGCTGCATTGGTATTTGCCTATAATTCTTTCAGTATATTCTGAGAGACGGATATATATAGAATATAGGAGAGGATTTTATAAATTATGTTGAGAAGCATTATTCCTCTCTAGTTGCTACAGGCCATTGAGTCGCCTTTCTTCAAGACTGGGCATATTATTCTGAAATTCCACTCGTATGGTAGCTCTTCATCTGCCCAGATACAAAGTATTAATTAATACAATCGATTTTTAAGTTCTAATCCACCTTGCTTCATAAGTTCTGCTGTTATCCCATCTGCACCCAGGGCTTTGTTATTTTTGAGCTTCTTAATAGCTATTTCCAGTTCTTCAAGTGTGGGGGGGATCTATTTTATCTACTATTGGTCCTCCTATAAACTGTATACTTACACTGTCTGCGGCGGTGTGTTCCTGGTTATTGTTTTTATTGAGGAGATCATTGAAATATTCATTCCATCGTGCCAGCACCTCATTCCGATAACAAATGATTGATCCATCTTTTGCCTTACGTATATTCACCCTCGGTTTAAATTTTTTCTTTGTTTCCTTAACTTTACTGTAAAACTTTCTAACCTCCCTAGTGCAGTATAGATCTTGAAGTTCTTCTAACTGTTTCTTTTCCCATTCTCACTTTCTTTTCTTATGTATTTTCTTCTCTTCTTTTCTCCTGGTATGAGAACTTTATTGTGGGTACCATGTTGTTGTTGTTGCATAATTAAGTATGCCTCATTTTTGTCTTTAGTTGCCCTTTCACAGTCCTTGTCAAACCATTCATTTCTCTTCCGTGATTCCTGCCTTCCCAGAACTTCTTCTGCTACTTACTGTATGGTGCTTTTGCATAGGTCCCATTCTTCTCAAGGTGCAAATTCTTGTGCTGATTGCCTTGGAGTCCATAGCTAGGTGTTTGAAGTTCTTCTTCACAACAAAACCAACTCCAAACAGATCACTGCAACTGTAAAATACAGCGTGATCTCTTTTCTCTAGGACTCCTTGACCTCCTGTATTGCTACAATTCCAATCTTGTATTTATCAATCTGATCATGTAGAATTCTGAGTGCTCCTGCTCGATATAGAGATAGAACATTCCAGGTCCCTAAGTAAAAGTCATTCCTTCTCCAACGCCTTCTATTCCATGTCCTGCCTAGTCGTCATCCTTCCATCAGTCCGGTAAATTTTCATGGTCAGGAATAATAAAATTACTGTAAATTCTGCGAAAAAGTATAGTTGATGTAGAATCCACGAAAATTTAATATTGCTCTTACTGGACCTTTAACCGGGACCTTACAGAAATTGAATAAAATGACAAAAAAAATGAATTAGGGGTTTCAGCATGTGTGTATGTGTATGTGTGCATGTGGGAGGTGTGTGGGTGTACACTCACGTGTGTGCGTATCTCTCTCCTCTTATTTTTTCTGAGTACCTTTTGGAGGCAGCAGTGGATCATGCTTACCTATAACTATTGCCAAATACATGGGTATGTAAACTGATCATACACTATCTTAATTTATATTGTCCAGTAAAAGCATCGAAAACAGGCTAAAGCTATATTACACAAAATTTGTGTAAAGTAAATAATACCCAAATTTTACTGCATCTCAAACACCTTCTGTTTCCCTAAAATGATCACAATTACACACCAACAGAATACAATTTATATCTCTTAAAGTTAAATCAAGATATTTTTAAATTAGTCACAATGTGCATGCATGCCTGTACAGATATATGCATGGGTCTGGCTGCAGAAAGAAATAGGTGTTATAAAAAGGAAATATTCATGCATTCAATAATTCTTTTATCTGTATCATTGTATAATGTATAATCCTACCTTATGTAATTCACACAACCACAATTTTGTACAAGAAGCTGGAAGAAAACTGTGCACTAAACATGACATCAAAACAGCACATTTTAGATGTTTATTTTTCTGCGTAATTTTTCCTCCAAATTTCATTTATTTTGGTTCCAAGATTAGTAGTCAGGAGAACAGATATGAGCACTCACCAGCTTAATAATCTTAATAAGCATCCAGTTGTTAGTAGAAGTGGTCATCAGTTTGAAGAAGACTGGCGCCAGGCTTAAGTAATTCTTCGGATTCTTACGCGCCAACTCACACACCACATTCACAGCTGCTGACTGGACACCTTTTACCAAGTCAAAAACCATTAACAGCACAATAATGCAACACAAAATCATTATGCTGAAACAAGCAAATCCCACCACTTTATACAAAAAAACCCTCAACAAAACGCCTTTAAAAATCCCACAAACAGTAAAACTGTGATATGCAAAGTTACATCCTTAGGGGAAATAGAAGAGTTGGAGGACCCAAAGGCACATGACAGACGATACCAAACATGAAAAAATATTTGCATCAGGATTAATTTGGATGAAGCCTGTGTTCCTGGCTGAAAGTTATGATAGTGATCAAATGACAGTGTGCAATCTGGCGAGACAAGAGTAAACACTTTGTAAAAAAAGATGCCATCTTTTCATAACTTCACTTTCTTCTACATATCCTTATACAACTCCTTACATGGTGTCATGATGTGTCCCGTTCTTAAATTTCAGGCCTGTACCACCAAGGTAAAAAACACCTACTTTGGAAATTAGTCACTCCCATCAATTATCTTTTTGAAATGCTCTGGCTACTTAGCGACATGCATACGATCAGCACATTCTGATTTTCCTATTCTCTTCAGGTTCTGCAGCCTCACCTGCTTCAAACTTTTAAACTGACATTACCTGGTGTGAAAGAAGTTTCCCTTCTCCTCACCCCCAGAATCTGCACAGTGGTTTACTACCACATGGCCTTCTCCCTCACTACAGCACCACTGACCCTCCACCCTATCTCTATCTCATTTTCTAGCTATCTCTCTGAGGAAAGTTCATGACAACCTACAGAAGAACTCTTTACATCTGACGCAGCAACGGCCTTAACACTTGCCTTAAACTGGTTTTCATTTCCCTTCATCAAACTTTCATGTATTTACACCAGAATGGCATCCAACCACATCAATTCTCATACACCTGTTCAACTCATATGACACCTCCACTTACTCTAAGAGAGACAATGCTCCCTTTCCTTTTTATCCTCACGCTCTACGCCTGCCTGTCCACGACCATCTCCAGACATTATTAAAACAAGAAGGACATTTAATTCTAAAATTTGTGAAAAGCATATTGTGTATTGTACTCATACAGTATCTTAGATGGGAGGATAATATTAAGATGGATCTTCATGAAGTGGGATATGGGTGTATGGACTGGTTTGAGCTGGCTCAGAATAGGGACAGGTGGTGGGTACTTATGGTGCAGTAATGAACCTTCAAGTTCCATAAAATGCGGGGAATTTCTTAACTAGCTAAAAACTGGTTAGCTTCTCAAGAAGGACTCTGCTCCATGGAGTGAGTGATTGAGTGAGCGAGTAAGTAAGTAATTAAGTACTCCTACAGTTTCTGGACAGGTATTGAGTGAGGCATGCATACACATTATGAATTATACATATAGACTGTGTATTAGTATGCAAGTAAGACCGCATATAAGGAAGGGAAATACATCGCAATGCATGAAGGTGGTCACAATGATTCTTCCAAGAATAACCAAAATGATGATTTGCAAATCCATTAACATGTCGGCTCCGTATATCATAATGTTACTATTTAACAGTTTACGCACACTGCAACCCCTCAGCCACAACAAATGTGTCAGAGTTTAGTTCATTCAACTACAGTGTCTGACACGTGCAAATGGCCTAACATTTGTCTCTTGATGTCCAAGCTCTGGTAGCTGCCTAAGGCTGCTTTTCCATGAGCAGCTTATAGCAGCACTGCTATCATGGACAACAGCTGTTTGCACAAGCAGAACTGCTATTCACTGATGCCCTTCCACCCACTCAAAGCTAAGAGCAGCAAATGATATGTAGCTCATGGAAATAACATGATTGTTCCAAATGCCTCTCAACCAGTAGCACTGCATCATCAGCTGTTGCCAGCAGCGGGGACAACACCAGTCCTCACTGCTGCAGTGTTACCAGGGCTGTGACCTTGACAGCAGTGCTGCTATTTCTGCAGTGCATGTTTGTGAAAATATGTCCATTCAAACTTTTGATTGCCAGGCAGCATGGCTCACACCAATGCTGCTAAAGGCACATATGGAAAAGCAGTGGAGCTGTCAACATAGAACAATGATAATATTCAGTCAGGACAGGCAAAATATATTTTTTCATTCATTCCATTGGCATATGCAGAATGTGACGATTCCTTGCCATTCTCAGGAGCTTCTTCCATTCCTCTCTATTATGTACTTTTTCTTGCCATCCTTCTCCACCAACTATTCTTCCATCCTCTCTCACCTCATCTTGCCATCAATTTCTTGGTCTACCCCTCAATCTTGTTGTTCCAAAATTCACATATATTACCCTTTTGGGAATACTATTTTCTTCCAATCTCTGTACATACCCAAACCAACATAATCTATTTAACTTCATTGTCCCTATTATAGTAGGTTTTCTTAACAATAAATTTCTTTATTGGTTAAATCCTCCAATTTTCTTTTTCATTGTCATATATTGGGCCTAAAATTCTTCTATACACTTTCCTTTCAAAAATGTTTAATTGCTTTCTATCTCTCTCTGTTAGTGTCCAAGTTTCTGATGCACATGTTAAAATTTTGTCTATTATTGTGTTCTTTAGTCTTAATTTTAGTTTCTTTGATATGTTTTTATTTTTTAAACAATTTTTGTAGCACAAAGCATGTTTTGTTAGAATCTTTTATTCTTTCTTGCAAATCTATTTGGTTATTATCGTCTTAATTAAGTATAACTCCTAAATATTTAAAATTTTCCACTCTTTCAAATTTGTAATTTTTATTCTCACATGTCCTATTTTATTTTTCTTTAAACTGTTTTTCCTTTCCACTATCATATATTCTGTCTTTTCTTGGTTTATCTGTAGTCCAAACTTTCTGGCAATGTTTTCCATTTCTACAAAAAGTTTTATTATTTCTCTATTTCATTTTTTCCAATTACTGCAATGTCATCTGCATATGCTAACACATGCAATTGTTCTTTACCAATCTTTACACCACTAGAAACCATTTTTATACTTTGTATCACTTTTTTTAATGCCAAATTAAATAACACTGGTGATAAAGGATCAACCTGTTTCAAGCCTGTTTTATTTTCAAAAAAAGACGACAATGTTAGTTCTATTCTAACCGCACTTCTTGTCTTTTTTACACATGTTTTACACATATTTATTAAGTTAGTAGAAATTTTAAATTCTTTCATACATTCCCATAGTGTATCTCTATGTATAGAGTCATATGCCTTTTGAAAATAAATAAATAAATATTGTACACTCTGATTATACTCCCACAGTATCGTGTTTATTATTTTCAATGCAAGTATGTTGTCAATTACAGATCTTCCATCTCTAAATCCATTCTGATAGTCCCCCATAACTTCTTCAGCATTTGGTTTAATTTTTCCCAGTATTATATTCAACAAAATTTTGGTAAGCTGCATTTCCCAGTGCTATTCCCCTGTAATTCTCACACCTATCTCTGTCTCCTCTTTTGTGTATAGGAACTATTATTGTTCCTTTCCATTCTTCAGGTATCCTTTCTTCCTCCCAGATTTGTCTTACTAGTTCATATATTCCATTCGGTTGTTTATTTCCTCCGTATTTCATTAACTCCCAATATATTCCATCAGTTCCAGCTCCCCTGCTATTTTTTTTAAGTTTCTTATTGCCTTTTTTACATCTTCTATAGTGAGTTCTTCTACTTCAACTGCAACTTCAGTAAATTCTTTATTTCCTTTTTTATTTAATTCCCTTGGTTCTTCTGTGTTCAGTAATTTGTCAAAATATTCTTTCCATATTTCTGCTTTCTCATTTGTATTCATTGCCAATTTTCCTTTTTTGCACCTAATTATGCTAAATTTATGTTGATATCCTTTCTTAAATTGGTTTACTGTTTAATACATTCTCCTTGTGTTGTTCTGATTTTCATCTATTGAGTCTATTACACTTTTCATGTTTTTTCTCATTCCTAATTATTTTGTGAGCTGCTTTTCTTTTATGGTGATAATGCTTTCCTTCCTTCTCCCTTCTTCCTTTTATCAACCACTATTCTCTTGCTTTCTTCATTTCTTCTATTGCAAATTTGCATTCCTCATTGTACCGTTTATTATTAAATGTTCCTTTACCCTCATCCTTTTCTATAAGCCGCTGTTTAGTTTCGTTGATTATTGTCTTAATGTTTTCCCATTTTTTATTAATATTATTGTCAACACTATTTTCATCATCCAAATTTTCCAGTATTTCAAACTTATTATTAATTTCTATAGCATATTCTTGTTTCCAAATTGAATTTTGAAAAATACTCACCATTTTTCTTTTCTCATATTTATTCCCAGTTTTTACCCTTAATTTCATTTCAAAATTTATCTTCACTAAGTTGTGATCTGATCCAATGTCCAGTCCCCTTAATGCTCTGATGTCTATTATTGCACTCCTGAATCTATTACTAATTAAAACGTGACCTATTTGGTTCGCTGTCCTGCCGTCTGCTGAATACCATGTCTCTTTGTGAATATCTTTATGTGGAAATGTTGAACTTCTTACATTTAAACCATTAGATATTGCAAACTGAATCACTTTTATTCCACTGTTGTTAGTTTCATTATGTAAACTTTCATTGCCAATGGTGGGTTTGTATATGTTCTCTTTACCAACTCTTGCATTCAAATCTCCAAGTATTATTTTAATGTCCAACCTAGCTATCTGATTTATATTTGCTCTAATAAACTGTAAAACTCTTCTTTTATCTCTTCTGTTTTTTTAATTTGTTGGTGCATGGCCATTTATCAGAGTACATGAAAACCATTTAGCTTTTAATCTCAAACAGCATATTCTCTCATTTATAATTTCGAAACCTTTAACAAATTTTTAAAATTTCTCCACTTACATAAGAACCACAACCAAATTCACGTTTTTTACTTTCTAATCCACTATTGAATATAGCAAAGTTATCAAATTTTTGGATACCACTTTCCAACCGAGTTTCCTGAAGCACTACTACATCGAAGCCTAAATTTGACAATTCATTATGGAGTACTTTTAGTGCTCCTGACCAAAATAGGTTTCTTACATTCCAAAAATGGATCTTTCGATGCTGTAAAATGACTAGAAGACTACTGCTACTTTCATAAGTTTACATAAAAGGCTTGGAATGAAATTCTGATGTAAATAAATAAGTAATAAATAAATAAAACTGGAAAATTTTATGGCTTGGTACAATTACAGACAACTCTAAATAAGATACATGTGCAGGCAAATTGAATCAAGGATTTAAAGAATGGATAGTTTTATAATTAATTTTCCATTTCTTTAACACATTAGTTTTTGACCTCCAAAACATTACTTGAAATAGGTTAAGGAGAAAGCAAATATTTATTTTGTGGTATTTACTTTTCATTAATAAAATGACAACAAATACAAAATATATAAGTAACAATATTTACAATCAGATCTCTTGAATATGTTCCCACAGACATTTTTTCTACACTACATGCCCCACAACACCCAACAATATAACTGGTAATATTAAGATATTAAATTATTACTACATAAAGAGCTAAGGGCATGTGTTGAGCTTACTGTCCCTGAAGTTAAATCTGTACAGTTTCTGCAACCATAAATTTTGCCACAAACTCACCAGAATCTGAATCTTCAAGTTTTTCTTTAAGGCGAGGAAATGCTGGCCGCAGAGCCTCAGGGAACCGTAGGAATACCTTATACATCATCAGAACAGCCTTTTTTCTGAGGTATGGCTTTGTTGATGTCAGCTGCAACACACAAACTCTTATTTAATTTTACAGTGTCAGACTTCCTGTCACTTCCATTTGACAAAAACATTAGATGGTAAGCCATAATCTATGTTTAGTCAGTACCTTAGTAGTAAGTGTCATAATGAAATATGACCAAATGCGGTAACCTTGCAACAGTTGCCATGTTTCTAGGACATAACTCCCATTCTGTGTTAGTATAGTTATCCTGTAGCATGCACCACAGAAGGATTCACATCTCCTGACATCTCCAGCGTGGTCTGCACTCAGACAAACTATTTATGATTCCAAGAAATAAGGGTTTCAACTAAGCAGATGATATCACATTTTTCAATATTAACCTTTTGACACCTAATGTCAACTATAGTTGTCATACCGCACCGCTAACCTCTAAAGTTGCATTTTATATATTTATTCAACAAATATAGGTACGGAATATTTTAAACATGGCGTTTACTCTCCGTTTTTTTTCTCTTCAAAATGCAGTTTGTTTCATAATTCTAATGTATTTGGTTCCTGTGTTATTCACATTTCATATACAGGGTGTGCTAAAATTAAAAAAATAATTCCGGTGCCAAAAGGTTAAGGAGCAAACCCAATGTTTCTAATCCTAACAATTGTGTTACACATTCCATTCAGTTTTATCGTACAGACACTTGTTTTTAATCTAGCACATTACATAACAACAAATATTAAACAGACACAATTGCTCTGCTAGATTACTACTGCTCTAAGCACAAAAGTTCTTGCAACACCACAGTGACACACCAAGGGCTCTTGTAAAATGTCAGGAGATATGAATCCTAGTATAGTACTATCACTATCACTATTCCTTTATCAGTCTTCAATTTCTCTCCATGGACTATCTTTCTAGTCAAAATAGGCTTCTGCAACACAGCACCACGTAACAATAAAACAGTCAGCCTCATGACAAGGCACATATACACACAACATTTTCATTTTTCAACCCTTATTCCCCATAATGAACATGACACCATAAATGCAAATGTGGTGCATGTAGACCATTATGCTGTCATAAGGAACTGGCTTTGCCTTTCAAGTTGGTCTCAGAGCAATCAATAAAAATAACTCCAGACACTCAGCTGACAAATTGCAGCTCCATGGTCAGTTGTCACTCCAGAAATACTGTTACAAAAGTTAAGTGAACCTTCCTGGGAAAAGTATGAACAAATCCTTGCTGCTTCTATACCTGTAAAATTATGCTCCTGCAGACAGTCAATTTTTAGTTTTGATACTAGATCCAATACCTTGTATAGAATACAAGTCCTTGACATTTAACTACTAGTAGTACAGTTCAGAATGCTCAAGTGAATTATGACGAACTAGGCAACATTGGAAACGTAGAAATGTACATGTGTAATTACACTGCATTTTAAGGCCTTCACAGCAGTGCAGTCAAGATTCCAAACTTCTAGAATGTGGTGCCAAAACAATGGGGACAAAAGCACAACATCATGAAAAATGGAGACCTCTCCTGAGGAAGTATTTAACTAATGATAAACTTTCCTCTTCGCACACTTCCCAAGACTTGGTGCACTTGGGAAACAGCAGTCCAGAAAAACAGCCTCTATGTAGTTATGCCTAGGGGATGGCAGTAGGGGATGAGTTTTACACAGGTATTACCAATAGTTATATCCTTAGAGGATACGGCAGAGTCATCTGCATAATTCAATTCAACCCCAAATATAAGATCTCACTAACAAGAAGGTAACCAGATGGGTCAAACACATGACTAATTATTCCCTGGTCACCTCTGGGTAGCACGGTAAAGGCAATAATCATGACCCCAACAGCATCTGAGTTATACTTTAGGCCTGCAGTGGTACACCACGGTTCAGTGGTGGCATCAGTGCAATTTCATCACTGACAATCACTACTTACTTACTCCATGGAGCAAAGTCCTTCTTGAGAAGCTAACTGGTTTTCAGCTAGTCAAGAAATTCCCTGCATTTTATGCAACCCAAAGGTTCATTACCGCATTCACAAGTTCCTGCCACTTGTCCCTATCCTGGGGCAGCTCAATCCAGTCCATACCCCCACATCCTATTTCCTGAAGATCCATCTTAATATTATCCTCCCATCTAAGCCTGGGTCTCCCAAATGGCCTCTTTTCCTCAGGTCTCCCCACCTCCTCTCCTATCCCCCATACATGCTACATATCCTGTCCATCTCATTGTTCTTGATTTTATCACCTGAACAATATTGGGTGAGGAGTACAGATCATTAAGCTCCTCATTATGTAGTTTCCTCCACCCTCTTGTTACCTTGTCCCTCCTAGGTCCAGGTAATTCTCCTCAGCACCCTATTCTCAAACACCCTCAGCCTGCGTGACCAAGTTTCACACCCATACACAACAACAGGCAGAATTATAGTTCTGTATATTTTAATCTTTAAATTTTTGGATAGCAAATTGGAAGACAGACAATTCTGCACCAAATAATAGCAAGAATTCCCTGACTTCAATCTGCTCCTAATTTCTTCCTGAATAGAACTTTGATTTGTTACGGTTATTCCCAAATATTTGAACTCTTCCACCCTTTCAAAGGATCTATTACCAATCTTCATATTGTGACTTTATCCTGCATTCTGATCTCACGACATAACCATGTACTTAATTTTATCAGCATTTACTTCTAGTCCAGTCTCCTTTCTAGCTACTATCAAAGCTTCTGTGTTTTCCTTTATAGTATGTATGCTTCCTCCAAATATATTAACATCATCAGCATAAACCAGAAGCTAATTTGTACCATTTAATTTCAAGCCATCCTGGTTTATCTGAACCCCACTAATTGAACACTCTAAAGCAAAGTTGAAAAGCAATAAAGATAAGCCATCTCCCTGTTTCAAACCATTCCTAATAGGAAACATGCCAGACAAATGTTTGCCTACCCGGACTCTGCTATACGTTTCTCTCATACACATTTTTATTAGCCTTACCTGTTTGTACAAGACCTCCCTCCTAACTGAATCATAAGCTTACTTGAAGTCTATAAAGAGCTGATGCATTGCTGCACTATATTCCCATTTTTTCTCAATTACTTTACGAATGCAGAATATATGATCAGGCAAGCATGTGACCACTTACAAAAAAATATATATATGTGAAAAATATAATTGGGTACGATTTTCAGGCCGAATACCAGGATCACTGTAACACACGTATACTTTTCCAAACAACAAATTCATTACACATCAGAATTCTAGATATTGCTGTTATAAAATTTATTTCCTTGTTCCTGTTGTGCTCCTACTATAGGCCATGCAAGCAGCAAAGAGGCTGATACTTTCATATAATTTTACTAATTTCCTATTAGGTGTATGGGTATCGTAACTTCACGTTACTATTACTTTCTTACACTATTTATACTGTAAACAACCATATGTAAAGTGAAGAGCCAATTGTTTCTTGCTTTATAAAGCAAACAGGTTATAAAACACTGAATGTAGCAGTATGACCCTACACATTTCAGAAGATGAATGTGATGATTTCACATTTTTAAAAATGATATCTTCACTTGACTTACTGAACATTCAAAATTTATCTCAATTAAGTGTACCAATAAAAATAAATAATTTCCATTTTTAAACCAAAAATGAACAGCATCAAGCCAGACACCAACAAACAGAATATAAAACACATTTCCCACCACACATGAAATGACAAGAACTACAAGTGCAACCGAGAACTGAAGAATTTAGCAATGCCACCACGCCTATACAAATACCAAAAAAATATTGTTTAAACAAATCTCATAAGTGAACAATTTTATTTATTCATTACTCATTTTATTGACACTCCATTTCACACAATTGTTGTAAGCTAGCTAGTCAAAATATTTGATCACCACCACTGGTACAGTGAATTATTCATAAAGGAGACAAGGTAGAGAGAATACTTTACACCAAATCAACAACAAAGATCCATACACACACACAAATATATATATATATATATATATATATATATCTGAAAACCAGAGAAATGTACTCACCAGGGTCATTATATCATTGGCAAGGTCCCTAGCAAGATCCGGACTGATGAAACATGACAACCCAGACAAAGCCAGCCCAGCATCATACTGGTTCTGACTGTTCAGGTCTTTGCGTATCATGTTGGTTGTGAGCATCAGCAACTAAAACATGTTACACATTTTAAACTCATGGTTCCATGCATCATAATTCAATGTTAATAAAAATCCAACCAGATGCAACAGTATGCAGATATTTATTTACTGCAAAGTCACTCTACTTGTTTCGGGTGTCACAGCACCCATCATCAGGAGTACTAAAAACTGTAAC
>Ga0131853_10011371_pt1 | contig 16291 bp, 6 predicted proteins | sample TergutLab28metaG_FD_92764 | JGI IMG/M metagenome (GOLD analysis project Ga0131853, IMG submission 92764) | Labiotermes labralis P1 segment gut microbial communities from Petit-Saut dam, French Guiana - Lab288 P1 (version 2) (version 2) | ecosystem: Host-associated > Arthropoda: Insects >...
CTTCTTTGCAAATAAAAAGATATTTCAAAGCAAGCTTATATCTAAAAATGCAAAACTGAAATTATACTTCTCAGTAATTAGACCAGTAGTCACATATGCATGTGAAACATGGATATTAAAAGATACAATAACCAACAGACTAATGGTTTTTGAAACGAAAATATTTGGCCCAACCTATAAAAATGGATCCTGGAGAATAAAAACTAACGAGGAATTGGATAAACTAATAAAACATGAGAACATAATAAACTTCGCCAGAGTGCAAAGGCTAGGATGGTATGGCCGTATTGAAAGAATGCAAGATACAAGAATGGTCAAAGCAATACACGCCTGGAAACCCATTTCAAAGAGGCCAATGGGGAGACCAAAGATACACTGGGAGGATGATGTTAAAAAAGATATACAGAAGTTAAAAGTGCCAAATTGGAAAACCCTTGTCCAGAAGAGAGGAAGATGGAAGTGGGTGGGAAGGCCAAAACTCCGCACTAAGAGTTGTAGAGCCATACTAAGAAGAAGAAGAAGAACAGGTACACATCTGTTCTATGTGTCTCCAGTAAGCCTTACATGTTTACATGCTTGTAACCTACCCTCGTTCATGTACCTGTTGCTGCTCACACTTATGTTTCGATTCATTACATGTCAATTTTTAAGTTTTCATAAATACGAATGTAGGGGGTTAGCCAGAAAACAGGCGACTTTAAAAGTTTCACAACTCATTAAACTAATTTATTTAGAAACCGATACCAACAATGCTGAAGCACAAATAAAAGCATCTCATTTGATACTCACGTGATTTCTCCTCATGTCCTGAAGGTACAGGAGGCGCACAAGTTTGAAAGTAGGGCACTCGCTGCTATGGGCAGCATACTGATCCATTAACAGAGGTACATACCTCTTCTAGCAAGCCATTTTCATCTCGAAAGAGACCAGCTACTCTCTGTACAATCTTCCAGTCATCCATGCATTTTTAGATTGGTATTATCACATGAGTAATGCCTCAAACATTTCAAGCAACGTAGCTTTTCAAATTTCTGAAATTTAATAGACAGAGCTCTTTGCTAACATCCACGCTGCAACATTTCAAAACTGTCACATGGCCGTTATACCCCACCCCTCCCGGGTACTTCACTCCCTTTAACGCTACAGTTGTCTTCGGGTGTACATTATTAAAAAAAAGTTACTTTTGTCCTGTTTGGAAATGCCCTCCAGTTCATACTAGACGCCGATTGGTTTCACATTTTCTTGCCACTTCTCTGCTGAATCCAGGACTGGTGAAGCGCCTTCTACACTCATTGAGTGCCATGCAATGTTATGCCTCTTTTTGAAACGCTGCAGTTGAAATATTTAAAATTAATTCCCATCTTCATGGCTATTTCATTACTGTTTGTCCAGCCACTGCAAGACCATTCTTTCATGTATGGCAAAACCATTCAAACAGCTCATCTTCCACATTGCCATGTTTGGCGTCACAATTTCTCATTCATTTTGAAATACTGCACCTTGCACAGCCTGCTGTTAATTCTGATTTTGTAACTGTTTATAAGAGTGGGAGTCCATAAGCCTGGGCTATTTCACTTTTACTTCTTTCACTTTTGTGCACTTCTCTAATCACAGCCAGTCTTGCCTGTGTTCTTTCTCTTGTTTTCACTCATACTTTCCACACTATGTGGAACAAACGATTACAAATACAAAAATATGACAGGACGTGGTGGCATTTCTCAATGTACAAAACATGTGTTTTCATCACCTCAAATTTCATGGCAGGCAACAACACACATCATGACTTATGTTTGCTTCATGTGGTTTTGTTGCACAACAGATAACACGATCTGAAAGGCTGAAGGAATTTCCGAGGAGTGTAGAATGTATGTGCTAGTGAGTTTGTTCAAAGAAGCATGAGTTTACACTAAAATAACTCTAAATAAAACAAATTTTAGTCACTCTTGGGCAGAAAAACTACTTTAAATTTAAAATAAACAGTATTTCGATTTAACCACTTTAATTTACATTAAAAGTCCCATAATTTGAGCTGGGGAATGACATTTCCTTCAAATTAACTGATACCAAATTAACAAGGTTTAACAGTGCTGGCTCAGCTGTATGTTATTTCCCTCTTGCCTAATATCATTAATCCCAAGTACATTCTGTAACAGACAAAAGTGATTCTTCAATCTACACCACGGGAATGTGGGAGCAGCGTACTCTTCTCATCCGTTATGAAGTTTGCTGTAAGCAGGGAAAGACAACCAGACAATACATGAATGCATACAAAACCCATAAAAACATACCTGTGTGTATTACTAACCACCAAAATGAAAATTAATGTAGATAAACAACAAAACAGAATTTCTTGCTTCTGCCATAATGTAATTCAGGCCTCTGCTTCTCTTGGATGTTACAAGGTCTAGGTTGGTATTTATTTACCAACTACAACCAACTAACAAATAGCAACCTATGCCACAGAACATCCCAGACAGTGAAGGCCTCAAGCAAATAAAATGTACCATAATATAGACATAAGCCATAAAAATATACCCTAGACAGAACCCACCTGAATATCCTTCATGTAGGCAAAACCCAATGGAACATACTTCAGTGCTGACAAAACCAATTTCATCCCTCTTCCCCTGCATCATATGCAGCATACTGAAGTATGAGGAATGGGTATTTCAGGGTAGGAACAGGCCACTGGGTTCTGTGAGGAATAAAGTTAGAATGATTTTACATCGTAAGATCATCTAGTCGTCACAAGCCAAATGTACAGCACATATATAAATGACCAGGACCTTTGTTGATTCTCAATCAAAAACAGTGTCTTTACTTGCACAATCATATATACAGACATCCTGTAAAGAGTTCTTACAATATTAACGTTACCATGATAATTTAACTGTCAGTATAATATGAATACAACCCTCCTACATGTACACCCTCTCATACTCCAAACACAAATTTCTATAAGAAAATATATTCAGTAAGAGAAGTTATAAATCACTCATTCATTCCTGTGCAGCATAAGGGCTGGCAACAGGACCACAATAAAACAATGCTTGGCTGTATACAGTGAGGAAAGTGCAGAAAACACATGATTAACCTGTCTTAACATTCTCTCTCCTGTAACAAAAATAATTTTATTCATTGATGGGTTAGGAGTTTTTAAAACAACTGGGCACTGAATGAAGTTGCTGAGATTGGTAACAAGAGTAAAAAATATGGTGAAATTTAACAGAGGGACCAAACATTACCCCAAGGAGTCTCAGGGAAAACTCATCAAACCTGTTACCTGTTCCATATATGTCTGGTCCATTAGGTCTATTACACTCCGAATGTTTTTTATTTGTACCTTTGTGAAAAATTTATTAATGTCATGATGTTTGTACTCACCTCCATCTGGTATCAAGGTTAAGAAAGAGTGGAGCCATACCTCAACTCCACCTACATGCCTTCAAGGCATCTGCAGGGAAAACTTCATTGACTTACAAAACATATTTTATACATAATGTGTAGATACCTAAATGATCTTTCCCCTTTGTCAAATTTTACATGTCTAGGTCAGTTTATCAGTAAGCACCATCAAAGTAAAAAATTTTCTGCATGGCCAACTAAATAGTAGGAACATGTGGAAAGAGTGGATAAAGAATCCTATCCTAGTGCCACTGTCAAACCACAAAAGCAAAAATGAAAGAGGAATGTTGGAAGACCAAAAAACAGATGGAAGCCATTGGTCATATCCTTTAGGATGATTAACAGTCTTACAGTTCTGTGCTGATATATTAAAAGCCAGTTTCCCTTGCAACTTGATGAAGAAGGAAAGAGTAACCATTTTAGTGGAAAATGAAGGGCTGACAGCCTGCAAATGCATGTGTCCCATAATTAGAAACACAACAGCAAGAGTCCAACTTATTGCACAGTCAGGTATTTGCACTAGTTGAAGAATAATTAAAAATCTTACAAAAATACTTCTCACCTACGGAAATGGAAAGACAGTCAGAGTAGGCCATAAGTACACCACCCCCTTGCTACTGAGTACACTGAGTCACTGCCATTAACTGATAGTAATACTGTCACAGTGAGTGAGAGAAATTTACTGTGAACTAGGTACAATATATAGGAAGACACTATATAACACTTTAAAATTAAGTTCAACATAATGAAAGGTAACTCACTGTACTTTACAAATACACAACAAAAATTACGAATAAAAGTAAATCTGTCAAAATCAGATATAAAAGACTTTTTTCCTTAACATGGAGGGAATTACAATTGTAAATATATACAGTATAAAAAGGACAATACTGCTGTGAGTCGCACCAATAAGGCCGGTGGAAGTAACACAGGTCACACCACATTGTGAACACAGTAACAAATGTCACACTACACTGTGAAAACAGTAATCAAGACACACCATAATGTTGCTGCATCAAAAGAAGATCACCTCTTCTTCAGATGCCTGGGGAGCAGGGCCTGTGGGTGTGTGGGGATGTGAGTCTGGGCTGTGAATTCGGGACCGGTCTGGTACTTTTGGGTACGTATTAGTACGAGTGGTGCCCTCGGTCCTGCTTGGACCCACATCAGAATTCTGCATCATGGCAGGGCTGCTACCAGTTCGTGTGTGACTGCTGCTAGAACTAAGCCTCTGGTACCCAGTGCCTGATCCACTGCTCCGACGGGAGTCAGATCCCTGACTCAACTTGAGGGGAAGCATCTGCTGCACTCCCCCAGTCATGGATGAGCTGAGTTTAGTTGCCAGTTTCAGAGGCAGCTGCTGCTTCACCTGCACATTTGGAGCCACTTTCTGTTGGTTGGTGGCACTGATGAGATTAAGGGGTAATGTGGATTTGTTGGGGCCACTTTTCCACTTGGATTCCAACTTGCGCCGAGGATCAATAACAGTGGTTGGAGATGAGACTGTGGATTCACCTCCTGTACTTGGACTTGAATCATCCGTGCTCTGACTAATGTTGATTCCTTGACTAAAAAGTGTATCCTCATGCGGCAGTGCTCCTCCAGTCACTGTGGGTAGACTGATGAGGATACCTTGGTTTGTCAGCATTTCCAGCTTCCGATACAGCTGCTCCCTCTGCTGGGTGACATCATGTTGTTCCGCTCGTACCTGGTCCTGAAGCATGTTAGTTTACTATAACACTGGGGTTCCTATAACATTTTTTAGGAAAATTTTGACCTTTAATGAAATGTTCTCCAGCAGACAGCCTTGTCAAGATGTGAAGGATTTCCAATGTTCCAGGGAATGAATCTGTCCCCATCTTCAGGGTGTTGCTGGTAGCTTGGTAGAACCACAACTGATAACTTGGTGTCCTACCCTGTGTTGTGTATAACTCTGTCCAGTCTGGGCACAGGATGAAATGGAATCCCTCTGATTCCATCCTGCGCCCAGGCTGAACGGAGATATACACAACACAGGGTAGGACACCTAGTTATCAGTTTTGGTTCTACCAAGCCACAAGCAACACCATTAAGATGGGGAGGAGTCAGTCTGTGAAATGTTGGAAGACTTCACATCTTGACATGTCTGAATGCCTGATAACATTTCACTCAAAGTCACCGCGAACGCTTCAAGAATAAAAATGGGATACTTGGAGGAGAGGAGGAGTGGTGGTGGTGGTAATAATAAAAGTGGGACATATGGGGAAAAAGGGAAAAATTTTAAAAATTAGTTTTTCCAAATGAGCTACCACTCATACATTCACAAGTGCTTTAAGACCACTATGTAAGACCCTTTGCAAATGTCCATTCATTATATTTTGATCTAACACTAAACAGATGACAAAATAAAGTTGTGCATATGCAGAGCAATATTCAATTGCATTAGGAAGGCAGACTGTATAGCACATACAAGCAGATGCACCCAGTCTGTGCAAGATTTAAAAAATCTGATTGTAATCACCACTAACACTTGTAAAGTGTATTTCAAAAACAGAAAACAAGAAATTATGATATCATTACAAAACATTTATTAGTCTGTAACTTATTCTTTCCATGATCTGGAAGAACCCTGTTCATCTGTTATGGAATACTTGTCTGGTGACATTTTGTTTTGATCACAACTTTCAGTTTCTAGCTTCAGTCTGTTCTTCTCATCTGACTACAGGGCATTCGATTTCAGCATTCAAACCCAGAACTGCAAATGAAGATTTAACCAAATAACTTATGTTCTTTAAACTTACACTTTCTTTCTTGAAATACTGGAACACATCACTCCATTTTTCATCAAAAGTGATGCCTGAATTCTCATTCCATTCTTTTGCCTGAATTCTCATTCCATTCTTTTAACTTCCCTGCAAGATATATCTTCACACATGAAAACTGTCCAACAATTCCTCTTCAACCAGAGTAAAATCTGTGTTAACAGTTTTAATTAAACAACAGTATCCTTGGACATATTTCCAACAAGGCACCTTCTTCAAGCTGATCGAATCCATGCAATGAAGAGGTGCAAGAAATGGAACACACCATTCTTGTATAAACCCAGTAAAAGTTTCATAGAAATGACCACAGTAGCTCTCAAATTCTTCGAAGGTTATTTGACCCTCTTCCTCTAATGCTTTTAGGTAATCTTGCAAAACAAATGTATAGAAACTCTCAGATTTTCTGCAAAGTGACTACACCAACAATTTATATAATTCACTTTTCACTTAAAGTACACTTGAGCTTTGCTTTTCAATATTGTGAATGGCACAGGAAAAATTCTTATTAGACTGTCAAGGAAATGAAGGATGTTAAGTACAAGCAGATTTTAATATAATTCTTAAAGATAACGGGACACTTTCAATTACAAGGAAGTAGGCAATCCAACAAAAAGAAAGAGAAAACCTATGATATGGTCAATGGCTGGTAAGAGGGATATCCACCTTGTCTTGCTGTGTTCTAGGACAGATCTACAATCTGTTTCGGTAAATTTGCAGAACTTCAGAGCTTCAACATGTACAGTAAGAATGTGACAGTGCTGGTAGACTTTCCCTATGATTGAATGAATATCGAGTGGTCAGCAATCAGAAGCTGTTTTAACAGCACTGTGTGCATGAGCAGAATATCCAATTACAGTCAAATTGTTGGCCATTTCCTTCTTGAAACTGGAGGTAAAAATTGTACTTTCCATTCCTTTTCTAACCTCCAAAATTTGTATTTGTGTGGTCTCCAGAGACTACTCACCCTGTCATCAAGTTCAAATTTCTTAAGGAATTCTAAGACATAAAAGGTCAAAAGATCAGACATTTCTCCATACAAGCTCACTAATTCTAAGGTCTTCACCATTATAAATTTCACAGGATGATAATGTCTAATAAAAAGGGTGACCAGCTTTAAGTTCAAGGTTACAATCTTAAGGTGATTAATTCCTGTTGTGCTGTTTCGGAATGTTCACTGAACACAGACTTACAAAACCCTTATACAAGTTTTCTTGTGTAATTTTGGTGTAAGACTGTTTTTATAAACATTTTAAGATCAAGAGATTAGATGAATCAAGTATAACTAAAATTAAATGAGCTTCTTTCAGATAATTCAGTACTTGTTTCACAGCAAATAGTACCACAAACTTGGTGATATATGCCTTGGTTTTGACAATACATCATTTTCTGGTTGAAAAGGATTTTAATTATGGCTGTGGTGCTGTCCATTGACTTAAAACTACAGCTGTGCACTGCTGCGTGAAAAGCTAATGTAGCTTTTGTGCTGCTAATTGTCTTTCCCTTTCACCAACAGTTTTTACCTGTGGATAACTGCTTACTGTGTTCTTTCATGTCCTGCTTTCCACAATAATTTTATATTTATTCATTTTTTACATGGTTCAGAATACTTGACTGCCCTCCATGTGCAATAAATAATTGTACACGACAAAGTGTGCATTATAAATTTTCACCTTGTCTTCTGATGAATGGGAATTTTCTTCTTATACTGTTGTTAATACAGCACTTTGTTTTTAGCATTATGACCCTGCTGGCAATTAACAAATCAACTGTTGATGTTCAACAAAGACCACATCTCCACCTTCACCACCAGAACCAGACAACATGTGAAGAATGGAAGAAAACGTGCTACAATTTCACAACACCTTCAATATAACTAAGCGAATGTCTTATCAGTCTCTGCCAACACATGTATGAAACCAAGATAAAAAATACTGACACGCTAACCCCTGGTGTAGGTTACAGAAAAATTGTATTATTGCAGTGACTCAAATGATAAAACCACCAAATTAAAAAGAAGGGGCACTGGAATTCCCGAAAAAAGTTCTTGGGACACTGATTTTACTTTTAAACAGGAGACTGTCCTGGGAAAATTGGAGCAAATGGCAGCTCTATGCAAGACCCAGGCATGCACAAAATGCTGATATTATGTGTAACTACCACTTTCCTACTTCTGCATGACAGACATGTTGACTTCAATGTTTTCCATCCTGAAGCGTTATAACATATAAATACAACGTGTCAGTCAATAACACAACACTTTATTTTATATACAATAAAAATAGTATATTGTCAGGGCGACATGTTTCGACCTCTATTAGGTCATCTTCAGGCCCTCTGAGAAAACAGATCCAAGAGCTATTTATATTTCAATGCATTGTGGGATCTGATCATGCATTGAAATATACACAGCTCTTGGATCTGTTTTCTCAGAGGGCATGAAGATGACCTAATAAAGGTCGAAACATGTCGCCCTGACAATATACTATTTTTATTGTATATAAAATAAAGTGTTGTGTTCTTGACTGACACGTTGTATTTATAGACATGTTGACTACTAACAACCCAGTAGATTCCTCACCTGCAATCTCTGCAGCTCTGCCTTCTTCTCTTCTATGTACTTCTCCTCAGCATCCTTCTCCCGCTGCCATGCCTCCTTCTCCTGTGTGAGTCTGTCCTGCAGGTTACGCAATTCCTCCAGTTGCTGATTGTGCCTGTACGCAGGACGGCGTTCACGCCCATCATCCTGACTCAGCTGGGACTTGTATGCAGACAGATGAGCCTGAAGACTGACACAAAAAACACAAGAATGTTCTAAGTAAATTGTCACAAAGAAGAAACAGCAGTTCATCTTACAAAGTATCGCCCATAGGAAGTTTCAAAGCCAAAACTGAAGAAAATGATGATGGACAAGAATTATCCTCTTGGAAAATAAATTTACATAAATGACAAAAAATTCAAATTACAGACACACACAAAAAAAAAAACTAAATAGAGAATGATGAGACATATGGAAACTGCAAATGGAGGAAGAAATTATTGTTTTAGTTTACAAAAGAGGGAAAAATTTGTGCAAAAAGTAGAGCTAAGGGGCAATGCACATCTTCATTCCATGTATAACAGGGAATTTCCAGGGCCAGCTGAGCTGAGGAAAGGATATGAAAGACAGGAAGAGAGGGGAAACATAAGAAAAGTGATTACAGTAAGGCAAAGAGGAATGAAGGAGAGTGTTAAAAAGCGAACCATAGTGTTGCTAATACAAATGGTTTATCGCTACAAACCCCCACTCCTCACCACCACCACCCATGAGCAACCAACCTATTTATGGAAGTCATCTGTTGTTGGATGATGGACAGCAACTTGTAGACATAATGAGAGAGCTGTAAAGCGGCCAGCTGGTGCTCATGACTCAGCATCAGTAGTGCTGGCAACTCACATGAGTTATCACAGAGGTTTGAAGTCAGCATCCCAGGAGGAATGGTGGTCAACACTGCATTGTGCCACTGCATGTGATCCTGTGAAAAAAAATAAAATAAAAATGGTCAGGCTCAATTGAAACAGAACTCATGAAGGTTGTTTCCCCGTAACACAGATTAGGCCTGTGGGTCTGTTATGTTACTGATGATATCACAGGATCCTAAATTAAGTCATGCTATTGTCACTCCCACATCACAAGTTCACGTATTTGCCATGTTGGTATTATAGGATGTGGAAAATGATGAAAAGAGACAAGGTGGCCTACAATGGCTAAGCTTTTAAGCCATGTTTTCTGAAAAGGTGAAGGGGGCACAGACATATGCATGCACAAACATGGATTTTACATACAATGCATGGAGTGCAATTCTGTAACATCCTTTTAGCACCAAATGTTAAAAACAGGTAATGCATAATGTGATGCTCAAACACCAAGTTTTCTGCATATCAGTATGTGCATTTAATTCTGGTGCCAAAGGGTTAAATAATAATACTAATACAGCCATGGTGTTCTAGGGGATAAAATCTGTTTGAGAAAAGATAAAACTTTGGAGCAAGAAGCAGAAGACATGCAGTTCAACTCACCAGAGGCAATTTGTGAGCACCAGCATCTTCTTTACTTCCAGTATCTGACTCACAAGCAGAATAATATGACGAGTCACGGTTCCCTTTTGGTTGATGTTTCTTCACAACACCTGTAATTGAAGACAGTCTTGATGTGTATTCTTATCACTCAGAGACACTACGCAGAATACTGGACTCTCAATCCATCACATGTTTGTGAAAAAATGTGTATAACTGAATTCTAACACACCTGTATCTATCAGTTGGTCACTGTCAGCAGATGGCTGTTACAATACAATGATAATGGATCAAGAAGATGCTGAAAATTTGTGAGAATGAAATTTCAGCAACATTTGAGTAGCTAAGATGTGTGTCTTGGAAGGGAAGAGTATAAAACAAACATTCACACACACACACACAGAGACAGACAGAAATAAACAAACACCTTTTACTGTAGCTGCTGGTAACTGGTCTTTATTAGCATTATCAAAACCTCCAAATGTCTCTGCACGTTTGGGCAGTGTGGGTGAAATGTAGGCATCACTCTGATGTTCTCCAACAGAACTTACACTACGAGACAAGTTTGTTCCTGGAGCATACAGTGAGCTTGCCAAGTTGTGCACTTCCTGCAATCACAAAACACAAAAATGACTAGCTATTACATAGAGTAATACACATTCTGCCCAGTGTACCCATTACTTAAATTGTAGACTAGTCTCAATGAAATGCTAGGAAAGAATGGGGTCTGATGTAATTCCTCATAACATAGTAAAAGATTACTCAAGAGAAAACCTTAAAATTTAGGGGCAGTGGTGGTCTCTAACATTCAGAGGGTTCTGAGTTTCTCTGCACGTTTTTTACTCACAGGTTTAACACTTCATGTGTACCACCAGAAATGAAACTTTCAAAATGTAAGGAATACTTGGGCCCACCCTCCTCCACCTATGGTTCAGAGTCCATGTTAAGCTATAGGTCCCTTCACCAACCACCAGGGTCAAGATAAACTTATCATTCTAGACATCTGAATCTCACATATTGGTGCCTTGGCATCTATGGAGATACTAACAGAGAACAGAAAAGTCAAACAGATATAGCAAGAATTCCTGTACTGTATACTAGAAGGGGTGCAGACTGTACAAGGAAGGTAGGAAGGGAGGGTGGGAGGGAGAAAGAGGTGAATGAGTAACATTTAAAAAAACACACACACACACACATTTGGGAGAAAAATAAGAAAATGAACTACTGAGAAGACCTAGGTTCAGATGCAAGGATAATAGCATAGCAGATGTTCAGCAGAAATCTGGTGAGGATTCAATTGATTCAAGTGATGGGTTTTCAAGAACACAGCAAGGAAGCTTTTGAGATACATTAACGTGATGAACTTCTTGATTAGGTGGGTCACTAGCAGCTTTCCATGAAGGAAAGTAAGAGTTGGAAGCAGTTACGACATTGGGTCAGCACGAAGCAACATGCCACTTACAGGACTAAACATATTTTAACCATGACCATAATATTATGAACACATAGCTGATTGCTGTTACAAAATTAGTAAAGTGCTGTTAAAACAACACATTCATATTCATGGTGTATTGTGTGAGTGCAGTTTGAAGTACCAATATTCTCTGCCGACATCTAGCAACAGTCTGCACACATGCACATGCACGTGCACACATATGCTGCTGTATCTTCCTATTCAGGCTACTTCAGAATACTGTTGTATTTCCTACACCACTTGCAGCTTTTATTTGTATTAAAACTTTGCATTTAATTTATTTCATAAATGACAGTCATTATTTCAATGTGCATGGTCAATCAAAAATGATGCTCGGTTTTAAGCTGCATATTTCTATATATGACATCCATGCCATAAGTCATGAGTGAATTAATTTCAAAATGAAATAAAGGTATGAATATGAAAACACCATGTCAGTTGCACCCGTGCACTGCATGCACTTCTCTACAAAATCACCATCCTGAATGATGCATTTTTGCCACTGTTTTAGAATTGTGACAATCCCTTTGCAGTTACTCCATTTCAACTATATGTGGAAAATGACAGACAGCTCCATCGTCTGCCATTTTGGATGCAGACTGCTGGCCTCACACCTGATCTTCTACAAACCAAAACAAATGGATATCGGAGAGGTCCAGGCCCGGACAGTAGGGTAGATGGGGCGAAACTTCCCAGCCATTCTTCTGAGTACTCTCCACGAACAGACAAGCAGTGTGGGGTTCTGTGTTGCTGTGCTGTAGGATGGATGATCCTTGTCATCCTTGAACAACAAAGCTTCTGGAGCATCTAAAGCTAATGAGCAGCATTGATGGTTTATCCTTGTGGCAAAAGCTTGAACAAACTGCATCCTTCAGCATCAAAAAAGACAGTTCCCATGGCCTAAGAGGTTGAGGGCACTGCTTCCAGCTTCTTTTTCTTAGACAATGTTTAGTGATGTCATTTTGTTTCTAGATCAAAGTGATAAAACCAGGTTTCATCACCTATGAAGACAATCACCACCTTCAACACTGCATGCCTCCAGCAACTGTGCAGAAACATTTTGTTTGCTTACATTTGCACTTCTCCATCAGCAAGCAGGGGAACCCAGCAGGTACAAACTTCCCAGTATCCTGAATTTTCAACATCTCCCAGACCACACAGTGCCATATTCCAACTTCTGCTGTTATTCCAGTGACTGTCACATGTTGTTCCTGTCTGAAAAGCTCATCAACTTTTTGAGAACAGTACTATTCTAGGTTATTACACAGTAAGTAACAGTAATTCCTTACCAACATTTCTGGACAACCTACTGGTCCCAACCTTTTGGATTCTTGACCCTTGAAGATGGAAATGATAGGTTGATCCAAAATGTCAGGAAGGAATTACCACCAATTGTATAATATAAAACACCAAAATGCACCTTTGTTAAACTAATAGTTTAATTTTTACCGTGTATGTACATGTATGTATGCATATACGCTTATATGTACGACGATCTTCATGAAGATGAACACTTCGGGTTTGAAACATGTAGAAGACGTAAAAATTAAAATATTAGTTTAACAAAGGTGCATTTTTTTTGTTTATATTATACGATTATATTGCAAAGCATGGTGCAAAAAACATAGAATTACCACAACTCATGTAATAACCCAGAAGAGCGCAGTTCTCATCTACTGTGTGACAGAAGCCTGATATCACTCATCCATCTCTCTCTATCTCTCTCTCTCCCCCCCTCCCTCCCACCCTCTTGGTACAGGGAATTTGCAGACAACCACTAGAGAGCTGCCAGGTCATGTCTCTGATCCAGTCTTTAAAAAGCTTTACCAAACATCTGACACTGCTAGTGCCCATACATACAGTGAAGTTGTACATGAATATCTCATGCTGGAATTTCCTCCTTAGTAAGAAATTCTATTGCTATGTATCACCAAACAACATACACTGCAATACTGCCTGGGATTTGCTCATAATTCCACGCTGTTCATGACTTCGAAACAACTTTTGTACTTAACATATGGAAACAATTTTTGTGTTAAATGGCACAGCAAACTTGGAACAATAACGTCAGAATGGCAAACATGTTCAAAATGTGGAGATCATTGTAGTCCACATTGACAACTGGCAGTTACTTGGCTCAAAGTGTGCAGTGATTCTGATAAAAGATGGATTTCTTTTTCAGTTAGAAACAATAGTGTGTGTGGGATACTTCTGTATCCTCTAGGTACCCTGATTACATATTAACCACAGAGGTTTAGACTGACAGAATACGGCAGCCAAAAACATTCATAACCAAGCCACACTGGGAAGTAATTTAGAATAACACAACTGCCAACCTGCTCACTGAGAGTATTCAGCACTGCATTTATTGCCTGTGGCTGTCTTATCCTGCCACAAGAAACTTTCTTTTGGTTGAATAACAATGTCATGGAAACAAGGAAGTTTTCTTGGTGGACATCCCAATAACAATGGAAATACTGGACCAGCAATTCGTATAGCTAAAACAGTGCACCAGCCTGTCCACCACGGCAAAAATTTCATTACTCTGTTTGTGAATGTGCACACGTGAAGGAAAATGAGCCTTGTCCGTAATCCAGACATTTCAACAAACTTAACAGGATTTCCTTACAAGAATCACAGAAATGGACCAGCAAAATAAACTTTGAAGCATGTCTGGTGTGTCTGCTCAGGCCCTTGGGTATTAGGATCTTACTCACAAAAATTTCAAGGTCTTTTGTTAGGAAATTATTGGTTGATGCTGGCAATATAGACACTTCACACATTTTAAAGAACTTCTCCAACATGTGTGACATTGTCCACCCATCTCACGGTTTTCACCACATCAATAATGCCCTTCTAAACATCAGTCACAGCATCTATACTTTCAAATATCTAGGTCCACATGTCTGCTGTTGACCCTCCTGTATGCACACCATTTTCCTGAATCGAAGTTACCACAAGAAGTGACACGTTCTCCTCGGCCTACAGTATAAATAATGAACAAACTTATTTATGTCCTGTGTTCCAATTAGCACATCCATTTTAAACTGTGATCCCTTTTTTTATGCCCTGTACATCACATTGGATTTCAACCACAATACTGCAGCAGCTGACTGCAGAGAGCATTTGATACCCCTTGGCACTGTGCATGCATTTGCAACATGCCATTGTAAGCACTCCAAACTCCAGTCAGTATGAATGTAGATGCCACTACAAGAATTCACCATCAACTATGGGATGTGTAAGACAGAAGGAGTAAACAAACAGACTTACAGACAGTGAAATTACTGGACAGACACAACTGTGAACATATAGGAAATAAACTGACAGATTCATGTTTGATGGCCTCAAGAGATTACCATTTCCCACTAATTTGAACAAGTAAGCAGTGTCCCATTACATCATTGTGCTGTTAATAATTTTTGTATTTATAAAAAAACAACTAATTTATTATATTTATTTAGATTATATAAGGTTTATTTGTTAAGGAATATGCACAAATAAGAGGAAATATTGCTTATCCCAGGATGGTTGAAAAATCTTGAATTATTTATAGTTTTCTGGAAGTAGCTGTTCTGAGGTTTCACAAAATGTCACAGTAATAAAGATATCTTCAGATACTTCAAAATGCCCTGCTTATCAACCCTTTCACAATATCCACACACTCTTATCCTGATTATTTCATTAATGTGTTGGTATTATTAAGTACACTCACATAGGCCACATTTTCTGGTGTACCATTGGACAGGCTTTGTAACTCCAGTTTGGTGTAATATTGCTTGATGCATACTGTACTGTGCATTTTTTAACTTTGTCCTTGCTGCATTGTTTTTAGTGGAACACACATACCACTGAATTCACTTTCCTTCCAAGGACAAATGCTTGTGGCACATATGCCAAATCAAATCAGTTGGCCAGTAAATGGGGTCTGCGTGTAGAAGCACCTTTACCCTCTTGTATTAGGTTTCTGCATAATGCAAATCTCAAATGTGACTGTGAAAATTTTTATAAAAAAAAAATTAGAAGAAAGAAACTATTTAAAACAGAAAGGCACTGGAGGCAGAAAAGCAACTTCTATATCATGCTGCAGGTCTGTCCAATATGTGCCTGTTATGCAGTCAGATGGGGGTGCCTGCTACAACAGTCTTGTATTACAGCTGGTTTCAAACCATTTCCACGCATATCACAAACATTACTCCACGCTGGAGGATGATGCATTTTGATATTAGTATGTGTATTGCCATTAAAGACAACAAACTTTTATTACACTTATGTGGCAAACCAACAAATGCACAGTGATCTATCATATTTCATCAGTGTGCATTTGTTGGTTGGCCACATAAGGGTAAATATTTCTTAATGCACAAACATGGAACATATAAATCTTTATTAATTCGGCAGTGAATGCTAGATGTTTTGGTCTTATAGACCATCGTCAGGCAATAAAAAACATGATTTAAAATATAAGTATGCATGAACAGAAATATCTATGTGATATCTCACAAACTTTTACACATTCTTTTCCAGTCAATGTGACATTAAACTATATATATATATA
>Ga0131853_10011376_pt1 | contig 16288 bp, 11 predicted proteins | sample TergutLab28metaG_FD_92764 | JGI IMG/M metagenome (GOLD analysis project Ga0131853, IMG submission 92764) | Labiotermes labralis P1 segment gut microbial communities from Petit-Saut dam, French Guiana - Lab288 P1 (version 2) (version 2) | ecosystem: Host-associated > Arthropoda: Insects >...
TGAGAAGGCGCCGATAATTGATAGATAAACAGGTTTGGCGTTGGTGAGAGACGGTAGCGTGGATTAAAAATAATGATTGACTGGAAGAGATGTGTTTTGATGAAGGCTGTTAGTTCTTGTGCGAACATTTACCTTCTAGGGCTAATGGACAAGAGAGCCGGTTTCCAGCCGGCATTGAACCGCTGCCTTCCGAGTTTGTCAGATGCGTTGCCTGGTGTCAGGACAAAACGGTGGTGTTGCCACTGCTGTTTAGAAGCCCAAAGAGGTAGAACTCCACTTATTCTTTACCTCGGCATTAGATTGAAGTGAGTGGTCATCTTCACACCCCGGCTACTTTAAACCGCTAGAGAAAACCCCAGTACCCACTGAATTGGAGGTTGGGTGGGCTCCATAGTGGGTCTGGACTTCTGGAGAAGATGAAAATCTCTTGCCTGTAACGGGTTTCGAGCCCCAGGTCGTCCAGTCCGTGACAGAGTAACTGCCCCGACCACACTATTCCGAATTCTTAAATATTCCTTTTCCTAAGGGAAAAGTGTTTTCTCTTTTGTTATTGGAAGGAGTTTGTTACAAGAGGGAATAATTTTCTGTTTAACACAGAAGTCATTGATCGTTCTTTTGACCACAGACACATATCGGAATTTTAAATGAGTATGCGTCTTTCAGGTTTTCGAGTCTTCTATCCTGGGGTGTGCAGAGTGCTTCGTTCATTTCCCTCTTTTTCTCTTTCTTCTTGTGTTTTATTTGGTGTTCTATTACATTACAGTACTACTGTTCTATCATCTGCAAAGCAAATAGGAGAAAGTAGACTTTTGTACAGCCATTCGTGTTTACAAGGTCGCTTCATGTGGATTTCTACTTCCATATCTTCACCGCGAACGAGTGTGCCTTTCTTTACACTGTTCGCCATTTGTTAGGTACTCGATTTGCAACAGGCGTATTTAAATTTATGCACAGCTCTAATCGGATATAAGACAATAGAAAATGACTCGCACGCACAAACACAACTGTCTGAAGCTCGTTGTAATTTATTTGAAATACTGCGTACATCTGTTACTGATCATAAACATATGATGGCGTAATTTTTCCATGTGAAACCACTGCCAAGGTCGGAGTCGTTCTCCTGAGTCGAATTCAGCGCTGTATGTTTAAAGGGCGTTCATTTGGAAACACTTGGTTTCCGCGAGTAGTGGTTTTGGATCCAATTCTTCAAGAAATACTTCGAGGACCCTCGGTAGGGATAGCCCCAAATATCTTGCGATATCGTGTGAGCTACCTCACGCACTCTCGTTCCACAGCAGCAGTTATGGTAACTTTATTCGCTGTTTGCCATTCAGACCGTGGGGTACCTGTATTTACGAGCACCGTGGGTGTTTCACTTCATGTCTTACGGAGACGCTGCTCTAGTCGTCGAAAGACATCAGCGTTTGCATGACGTCGTCTAGGTTAATGAGGTACCACGTGGAATGTTGGGGCATGTCATAGAAGTTGGAACGAAGTAATCGGCAGTCATTCTACTGTAGCTTACAACAATTATAACTTGAACACATAATTAAAATTTGCCGCGAAAACGAATCACAATTTATTAACAGAGCAGGAAATTGAGTGAGAAAGCTGGTATCTGTCTAACACAACGACACGTCGGATTGCTAGGACAGGAGAGCAAGACAAGGACTTGGCGTAATTCTTTTACCTGTAATCTGGAATGCAACATAATCCGACCCAGTTACTGTTTTATTGGAAGGTAAGCAAGAATTAGCATTGTACCACAAATCACACGGTCAGCATTAAACGTTCTGTACATCAAACGGATGTTAATACTGAATGAACTAACTTAATTTTTAGCTTTCTACCGCTGCGCACATAATTTATGTCGCTGTCTTGAACCCAGTCGTTTCAAAATGTATGAGAGTACTCTCGTTTCCACTTATGCTTCCACGAAAAATACAGTGCGTTTCAAATGCAAGAAACAATGCGATTTATTGGCCAGTCTGTCCGGCCTATGCAACGACAGGGTTTGCGCGTATTCGGACAGTTGTCGGAAGAACGTAATATTATGACAGCGAAGCTGAAACCGAAACCGATATTACAAGGGATCTGAAACCCTTGTAGAAATGGTGCAGTAGGGGTTCTAGTGCCGATGTGAAATGGATTCTGATACCGAATCTAGCAAGCGTTCAATAACTTTTCCGAAACCGATATGAAAAGGGCACTGTGAGGGTACTGACAGAGATACACAAAGAATTCTGAGACCGAAACCAACAGGGGTTCAGTGGGGGTTCCAAAATTTATATAAAATGGCACGGTGAGGATTCTGACAGCGAAATACAAAGGATTCTAAGACCGAAACCAAGAGGTGTTCAGTGGGGGTTCCAAAACTCATATAAAAAGGGCACGGTGAGGGTTCTGACAGCGAAATACAAAGGATTGTAAGACCGAAACCAACAGGGGTTCAGTGGGGGTTCCAAAACATATAAAAATATCACTCAGGGTTCTGACAGTGATTTACAGAGGATTGTAAGAGCGAAACCGGTACCGATAACACAAGCGTTAAATTAACATTCTGACAACCATACAGAACGAGTTCCAGCAGCGAAGCAGACTCGAGTATACTACTAACGTTAGGTAAGAATCGCAGTTCCGATATGCAGAGGGTTCAGTGTTTGTTCCGAAACCGTTACGAGAGGATTCTAAGAACGAAACCGACACCAGCAGTGAACACCACAATGGAATGTGGGGGAGCGATATCATGGTTAGGTGGGGAAATTTGTGGTCAGCTTCACGCCTCAGCCACTTCAGCACCAGCGAACGAGCCCACGGTATTCATTGGGTATGATGTTGAGTGGGTCACAGAGACGGTCTGGACGCGCTGGGGAAACGAATGTTTTATACCTGCTGGGAATCGAACGGTTAGCCATTCGTATGTATGCTTCCTATCATTCGGCGCAGAATCTTCCGTCTTCCGGTTTGATGTCCAAAAATATAAAGATCTAGATATACAGAACTGTACTTTTACCTTTTCTTTCTGTATGGGTGTGACACTTAGTTTCTCACATTGAGGGTGTTTGAGAATGGGATGCTGAGAATATTTGGGCCTAAGAGGGACGACATGACAGGGGAGTGGAGAAGCCTACATCACTAGGAGCTTTATACTCCTTAACAAAAGATCATTCAGGTGACAAAATCAAGAAGAATGAGATGGGAGGGGCATATGGCTCCTACGTGGGAGAGGTGCGTACAGGGGTTTGGTAGGAGACCCGAGGGAAGGAGACCACTTGGAAGTCCTAGGTGTAGATGGGAGGATAATGTTAGGAATGGGGAGGCATGGGCTGGATTGATCTGGCTGAGGATAGGGACAGGTGGTGGGCGTTTGTGAATGCTGTTATGAACCTTCGAGTTCACTAAAATGCGGGGAATTTCTTGACTAGCTGAAGACCTATTTGCTTCTCAGGAATGACTCTGTTTCATGTAATTTAGTTAGTTAGTTGCAGTGTGTGACACGTATTATTACGACTTTTGTGTGTTCGAAATATATATAAAAAAAAAATTCGAAATGAACGCGGGATATTGTTGGACCTGCGTCCTGGCAGTGCTACGGACCATCAAAGTGGGTCTAACTAAGGTTCGAAATAAAGCAAAGCCAGTGAAGTAGTATGAAGAAAAGTATTTAGTACCAGTTTAGAGCAGATATTCAAACGTGCGGCCACCGACCTCGACACACGGCCGACAACAACGCAGCAGAGTTTGACGTGTGCAATCAAAAATGCCAGGTTGCTGCGTGATGGTTACCGCTGCCTCACCAATACGGGCAATAAGAGTCTCTTCATAATCAACTGGCGACGTGCAAATCAAGGGTTCAGTGTGGCCTCATGGTAAGAAGTTCATTGGTGTGAGGTCAGGAGACCTGGGAGGCCAAGCCACAGGCCCGCCCTATACAGTTCAGCGATCGTTGTAAGTAACGGTGAGATGTCAGACCGGACGTGCAAGGTGAGGGGCAGTCCCGTCGTGCTGGAACCATGTGTTTCTCCTTGAATGCCAACGGGATTTCCTCAAGCATTTCTGGTAGCTTTTCTTCCAGAAACATCGGTAAATCTGTGTACTGAGCCGTCGGGGTAACAAGTAAGGCCCAATCAAAAAGTCATACACAATGTTTGCCCAAAAGTTGACCGCAGAACGTTGTTAGTGGCAGTGCGCAGACGCAGCAATGAGGGTTTGCGTCTGGCCAGACATGGCTGTTGTGGCTTTTGAAAATCCTGTGCCGGGTGAAGTAGGCCTCATTCATGAACAGCACCTTTGCGGGAAAATCGGACTTCTCTGTGCTGTGGTGCACAAACTAAGTACAAATTGGCCTCGACGAAGGTAATCGTTGGTGTCAAGAGCCTGCACCTCCTGCCAATGGCAAGGATGGAGCTGCTGCTCGCGCACAACCAGCCACACTAGACGACGATCCACACCGACTGCGTGACCAACCGCGCGGGTGCTTATGTAGGGATTGTACTCAAAACGTTTTCATTAAATTGCGGCGTGCGAACTGATCGTCCTCGCCCTCTGCTCGGCCTGTTCACTGCAAATGTACCAGTTTCCCTTAGGTGACGATCGACAGAAGCAAATGTACGATAATCTGGAAACAAACTGGTCGGAAAACGCTCGTGATAAATCCTCTCCTCTTCCCTTACGTCGCCATACGCTGCACCATGCGCCAAGTGAATGTCGGCGAGTTTGGACCAGGTGAATCGCACCATGTCGATGTCGATTTGACTACAGTACTCACAAGTGTGCCACAAGAAGTACGAGCAACAATGGACATGCACACTGGTTTAGCGGGTTGCTGTCATTCCAGGAGCTTCACCGAATGTTTGACGGTCCGCGGCGCCGCAAGAACGTTACGTACTTGAAAAACTTGATTCACGTATCACCATTTGATTCTGAAGAGGATCGTTGAGGCAGCAGCAGCCATCAGGCAGCAACCTGGTATTTTTGAGGGCATACGTCAATCACTGCTGCGTCGGCGTCGGCTGTGTATCGAGGTCGGTGACCATACGTTTGCAAATCTGTTCGCAGTTGGTAATAAATTACATCTTTAATTTTCAGAATACTTCTGTGGTTTTGCTTGATTTCCAATCTTAGTCAGACCCACTTTGATGGTCCGTGGTACTGCAAGGACGCAGGTGCGACAAAAAATATAGTAGCTTGACAGTGGAAACTTTGCTACGGTTCCTCCTACCGCCACACGAAGTATGGGCATGGAGTTTTTCAACGTTATGTGTTTTAAACCATACATTTTACAACTCAGTATCTTATACTTGTACATTGGTTCAAAAAGTTTTGTAATATGCCGTTTGTAATGTACTTCCCTGAGGAGGGCCACAAGAGTGGCCGAAACATACAGGAGGTATACTGTGACTATACTATGACTATAAGATACTCTTAAACGTTTATGTGCATTGGTTGGTTTTATCACAATATCGAATCAGATCAATGCATGATCAAGGACTGTTTAAAATTGGCAAAAACACTGGGAGGGGTGTCTAAAATCGACCATAGGTATTAGAAACTTAAATTTACGAAGGAGTCAGGTTAGAAACTGGGGGAACATTGGTTTGAATCAGTGCTTAATATACATACACCCCTTCCCCGCTACTCTCACCCCAGTTCTTTATTTGACCTTCTTCAACTCAGTAGCCAAAAGTGGCGCCTGTGGCCGAGGTTTCAGCTATGACTATGAAGTCGTTCAGTGATGACGGGGGGGGGGGCTACAGATTGGGTTGTGCTGTTCGTTTTCTAGATGACCAGCACAATATGCAGAGTGCTGAAAGAGCAGGAAGACTACAGTTATTTAACCCTTATCCTGCTAACGTGGAGGATATGGTGAGCTCCTTATAACGCCAGCAGATGGCAGACGGGATTTAACTCGGCGTTTAAAGGGTTAATTCGCCTTGTGCCGGAAGGATGGAATTTTTGTTATACGATTGTTTTTTAGTGCCAACTGCTGAACTGCGAAATGTGAGGGTTTCTGTCTTCTTGACGCTTCTACAGACTTCATAGCAACTTCGCAGTCAGTGCTAATTGCAAAGTGCTGCACTTACATATAAATGATTTAAAACGTTTGTTTTTTGGCAATACCAATGAAAGACGAAACTCTAGGATAGAACAAGGGTGCACAAACCCCGGGCGCTAGGTCACCGTGGTTACACAGTTTTGTATGATGGCGCCTAATATCTGTGGGTCCTCAGTATGGAACTTGCTCTATGTCACCCTTCTGGCACCTAGAATTTTGAGGTGGCTTCTAGATTTGTGGAAAGTTTGTGCACTTCTGGGTTAGACTACGTGAAGGTGCTTAGAGTGTGTTTCGAAAAACATGCGTGAACTAGAAAGACTTATTGCTGTTTTTTTATTTTATTTTCGTTGTTACACCGTGCATGTTGTTGAGTTACTCAGTTATTACACCAACTACTGCACATATGTAAAATTTATAAAATTTACACATTAAAACAATAAAAACGCTCCGACATGTTTCGGTCCTAGGACCATCCTCAGGGAGCTATATATTCCTTGCTAAAGTTACACTAGAAATAGTCACAGATTAATTTCATTGTACCAGTTGGGTATTGTGGCAGCATGCCATGTTGTGTAATGTTATGTTGCGAAGAGTGCCCTGCTACGGATGTGCCGGGGCACTATTCGCAACATAACATTACACAACACCCAACTGGTACAATGAAATTAATCTGTGACTATTTATAGTGTGACTTTAGCAAGGACGATATGGCTCCCTGAGGATGGTCTTAGGACCGAAACATGTCGGAGCGTTTTTAATTTTTTAATGTGTAAATTTTATAAATTTTATATATGTGCAGTAGTTGGTGTGATAATTGAGTAACTTGTTGCTGTATTATTGACGGCTGCCTTTCGCCGACTGATGATTATTTTGTTTTCTTCCAATTACTGAAGGAACGTCTTAAGAGCCTAGTTTGCTGTCATTCCATTATATGACTCAGCAGAACTTCACTTCAAGGTTCCGTGAATATCGATGATGTCAAGGAAACCCCTAGGAGTATGTCTCTAAGTGAAATTAATATTCATCTTTAAACCTAGGGAGGTATTTTCTATGACCTTGTGTACTATTGGGCCATTGTAGGGTTTATTTGTGGGAAGCGTGCCTAGAGATGGGAGTTGCTGTATTTTCTATTTTCTAGTTGGTACAGTATAATTACTTTATTTGAAACGTCATTTAGATTAGTGCACAATTAATTTTATGTATGTATGGATCTACATTTGTACGCTTTGTATGGTTGGAGTCAACAACAGATCAGTAATAAAATTAACTTCTCAAGGCCAGCGAGGAACACAGAGTATTTGGAATTGGAGATTTTCTGTTCGTCATTTCTTTTTGAAGAACATCACTCTCCACACACGCAGACTCTGTATTGTTTGTGCTGTGAACGGATGTGCTGTATAGCAGCGAACATGCTGCTGCCAATGATTTATCCCGAGGAGGTTAATGGTTGTCGATATGTTGTAGTTTCTTCTGATTATTATTTCTGGGAATTCGCGCTTCGCACACGTGTTACTCTGTCTGTTGAACGTATTATTTTGAGAATTTGTTCTAGAAAGATGGCTTACACTTTCAGTCCACTTTCATTCTCTAAGGATTAAACGTAGATTTAAGAGATCACCGTTGTGGGTATGCGTGCTTGTGTTAGTGTGCGCAACGTTATATCTCTTGAAATCAGCTGACATGCTTGAACGATATCCGGTATGAACATTATGCCAATGGCGGTCACCCGAACATCAGACTCCTAGGCGTTTTACTAAGTAAAATGAAAAGAACTCCTTACCTGGAGGCCTTGTCCATCCCTCCGTCTTCCCGTCTGTGACTTGGTGTCAGCGACTTAATTGTTTGCCGGAGTTTCATGAAAATTTGTTGAGCACGCATGAGTTGCTTTAAAATTAGTTCAGTGCGGTAGCCATATTTTACCTAGGGGCATCAATGAGTTAATACCCCTATTTCCCACATTTCCTTGCCGAGTTAGGTAAAATTCGTTGTGAATCTCCACGTAATGCCATCGAACAATTTGTGTTCGGTGAAAATCAGTGCGGTGAATTCATATTTTACCCAGAGAATAAATTTAAACCTTTCCCCGTTTTCTAAATTTTTCGTGCAGTTCGGATAAATTTCCGAGTGATCGTGATTTTGGTGAAAATCGGCTCTCTGAAAGCCATACTTTTCTTGGGGGCGCAGATGAAATTTCATTTATGCGTGTACCCTTACACATGCGATATTTTGAAAGTAAAGAACGCCTGCTACAACACTTAATAAATACACCACTTGCCGTCTTGTTACTTCCCTACAGTCACTAATAATAACATGGCGGATGCGCGAATCCGTGTGGTGGGAACGGCAGTAGCGACGTTAAATTTAGGGTCTTGGAATAACGAATATTAATAGGTTTCCGAAAAATGTCGAGGTATTGTTGCAGCAAATTTTTCGCAAAATGCAAAACACTACACGATAGACGTACGATTTTTTGTTTGTTTTGTTTCCGGATCGATGGCGATAGTTAATGAACGGCTGGGATTAGGCATGTGAAGTTAGGTTCATATTTGGTTCATAAGCATGGATACGTACTGCGTAGTGTATGAAAACGCTTTGTAAGGCAGCATTTTCATACCTGACCGTGTGAACTTGGAAGCTGTGTTCGACCAATCGGCATAAAAATAAAGATAAACCACCAATTATTAGAAGAGCATACAATTCATCACGGAGTCATGCCCTTTGTTACCCACACTATTGAACATTTACATGAATGAAGTAATAGTAAAATGGAACCAAGTTTACGCAAAAGGCATTGCTTTATCAACCATTATTAAGCACTCTACTTTTTGCACACTATCAAGTCATAATAGCTCATTCAGAGGATAGTTTACAGAGAAGAGTATTCGCGTTACAAAATGTAGCAAAACATTTTGGAATGGAAATATCACCAGAAAAATATGAGACGATGGCATTGTTAGGGCAAGACCCAGTAAAATGTAAAATTGTTGTGGATAACAAATGTTTGCAAAAACTAAAGAAATTAAAATATCTCGGTTGTGAATTTTCCTAGGTAAAAGCAAAGTTCACCCTATCACAGGCCACGAAGGCCCAGAGGTGGAGTAGATGTATAGCTCTACTCTTTCTCTAACCTCGGCGCTATATGGTGTCGGTGGTCAACGCCACCCCCGGGAAAGATCCGGTACCCATTGTATAGGGGGCTGGGTGGGCCACAGGACCGGTCCGATCGGGTGCGGAAAATCTCGCCTCCACCGGGATTCGATCCCCGGACCGTCCAACCCGTAGCGAGTGGCTATATCGACTGCGCTGTCTCGGCCAGCTGTGAAATTTCCTATGAGAATGAAAATGCTATTCAACCACAACTAGCAAAATTTGCTCAAATACTGGGAATTCTAAACAACGCTTTTGAACCAATTTGATCTGGGAATTTTCAAGAATGAAAGTATATAATGCACTGGCTGTCCCGGTTATATTATATCGAAGCGAAATTTGGACCATCTCAATCTTTTTTGATTGAGATCAGTCGAGATGAAATTTTTCATAAGAAGAGCTGGGTACACTTTTTTTGACTACGAAAGGAATGAAGAAATTTTGGAAGAGGTGGAAGTAGAACCATTTGACGAGAAACCAAGAAAATTAAAATCAAACTGGTTACGACATGTAACAAGAATGAACAGCAACAGGATGCCAGAAATAGTACGGAAATATGGAAGATCAAATGGACGAAAACGACTTGGAAGATCTTTGAAGAGACTGCTAGACGAGGCCGAAACGGGTCTGTCAAGCCCTAACTGGTGACGGATGATGATGAAATAGGCAGATAACGTAGACGGAATTCGTCCGTTAGTGAAAAGCTTCATAGGTGTCAATTCTGCTGCTACACTTACTGCCACTACTACTACTACTACTACTGCTACTACTGTACTATTGGTACTATTACTGCTACTCCTACCACCACCACCAACGCCTACCACTGCCCTCACTAAAGCTTTTTAGGCTTCTTCCATGCCAAATTTTGTGCAAATCGAATGAGAAATATAGGAAACCTTGGACAAAATTTCATTTACCCTCAAAAGTAATTTGTGGTTTTCACTGTACCGATTTCACGAAACTCATGACTGCTCATCGGGATTATTTGGAAATGGATTGTACCGCGAATTTCACCCAAGCAGTACGATAAATGTGGGAAAAACCTTAGGAACCCATTGAGTAGGAGGCTGGGTACTCCCCAGAGTTAGTTCGGACATTTTGAATAAAAGAAGAATCTATTGCACTTGCTGGGAATCGAACCACCTTTCCTCGGTCGTCCAGTCCATAACCTAATCCGTATACCGACTATACTGTGCTGTCCTCCTCCCGTCTGTTTCCAGTATTTGAAAAGTGTCATGGTTTCTTCTCTTCAGGTCTCAACGTATAAACTACCAGAATATCCGTATGCTATTTTGGCCATAGTTCTTGTAGTAAAATAGAATGTAGCGACAGAGGTCGACAGATACCGGGCGCCAGGTCGTCGTGGTACCAAAGTAATTTGTCTTGGACCTAGAAATTCCGAAGAGTCCATTTTGATTAATGCTATATTTCAAAATGGCCGTTCAAACAGCACGTCGTTACCAAACATCTCTCTCATCGCCACCAGCGAACAGTCGGACTACCGACATAATTGTAACGTAATATGAATATTCGTAGTTGGAATTGTAGCCGCGATTATCACAGAAGGAGGGAAAGAAGGAGCAGGACTTGAGTGTTCTTGTGGTCTGTGACACTCTCGAGATATATTTATTTGTATTTTATTCTTGAATAAGGGGTTTTAATATGAACTTCCTATTTCAATGTATTGCTAAGGACTTTCAATTTTTGGGCGCTTTCGCAAATTTGCGACATGACAAAGCGAATGCTTCGTAATGTCTCTTCGCACGGAACAACTCGCCTTCCACTGGACAGATTTTCATGACTTTTGATACTTGAGTATTCTTCGAAAATCGGCCTAGAAAGTTCAGGTTTCATTAAAATCGTATTGGAATAAAGGGTGCTTTACATGAAGACCAATATACATTTTCGATCATATCTCGCTCAATTCTTCTTAGAATGAAAATATTTGAAACAAAAGTTGTAGAGAAAATCGAAACACACATTTCATGTTCAATAACTTTTTTTTTAAAATCGTGCCGTTCGTGAATTAATGTGGAGAAATATTGTAGAGCGGGTCAGGCAACAGATGACCATATGGCGCATGCACTTTGCGTGCTAGATACCGAATGCTACAAGTACACACACGGGTTGCTTAATACTCATTGATTTTCCACTGCAACAATGGTTGCACCAATGCGCCAAATGTTACATTATTCGTACATTGCCTGTTTTGTTAGTTTCGATTTTATATGCTTTTCTGGATGTTTTTGATGAAAATTTCGAAAATGGCGGTATTATTTCAAATGAATATCCTGAATGTGATGGTCATAACTAAGTAACTGACTGACTGACTGACCAACTAACTCACCAACCAACCAACCAACCAACGAACTCCATGAAGTAGGGTCCATCCAGAATTTACCCGCATTTAATGGAAGTTGAGGGTTCATTACTGCATTCAGAAGAGCATGTCAGCGGTCCGTATCCTGAGCCAGATCAATTCAGTGCCATCCCATACTCTACTTCTTGAAGACCCATTTTAATTTTGCCCTGCTATATACACCTAGGTCTTTCAAGTGGTCTCTTTCCCTCAGGTTTCCCCACCAAAACCCTGTATGCCCCGCTCCTGTTACCCATACGTACTGTATGCCCCACCCATCTCATTTTTCTTGATTTGGTCACCCGAATAATATTTGGTAAGGAGTACAGAACATAAAGCTGTTCGTGATGCAGTCTTCTCAACTTCCCTACTACCTGTTCCCTCTTAGGCCCATATAACCTCTCCAGACTCTATTCTCGAACACTCGCAGCCTACGCTCGTCCCTCAGTATGAGAGACCAGTTTTCTCACCCCTACCAAACAACAGGCAAAATTATAGTTCTGTATACCTTAAACTGTATATTTTTGGATATCGGACTGGAAGACCGAAAATCCTGCACCGAATGATAGCAAACTTACCCTGACTTCAGTGTGCTGTTAATTTCTCCATGAATGGAATGGACACGTTGTGAAGGTCTGAGTTTCTTGACTGTTAAAACATAAAACCAAAGAAAAGAGAAGTCTGGCTTCTAATTCTTGTTGAGATTTAAATAAAATCTGTCATGTGTTGGTGTAGCCGAAGCTGTTGTCCTTCTGGTGTGTAGTTCTAGGTTTTCTTATTTTTGCGCGCAATTTGCCCACGCCATTCCGAACAGCGGACCGCACTTCTTACTAGCACAATAAAGGGTATTTGAACTCTTTCGAAGCGAAATTCGTAGCTTCACTGGACCGTTCATGCAAGTTTTACGAATAAATGCATTTTAATCCCCCCCAAGGGAATTGGAAGTTGCTTTGAAGATGAGAGAGAGAGAGAGAGAGAGATCATACAAAATACGGGTCGAAGACGAGAGCAACAAGAGGGTACGGAGAATGGCGTAGTAAATGTTATTACCTAACTGGGCTGTAACGCTGTGTAGAAATTTGCCAGCATTTCAGAGGAAACTGCTGCTTCCATATGAATCATCATCATCATCATCATCATCCTTTTAACTGGCGTTATATTTTTGAGATGGGTAACAGATTCCTCCAAAAGCTTGGTAAATTTCTACCAGACTAGACGGCGTCACTTCCAGAAGAATATTTATTCTTAACCATCGCCATTAGAACCTCAGATCTCACGATGGCACCAGGTGTTGTTGTTGTTGTTGTTGTTGATGATGACGATGACGGTGGCTGTGGTGGTGGTCATCATCGTCATCGTCATCGTCGTGGTAATAAATCTTTGTATACTGAGGTCTATTGGAGTAAAAATCTATGCAACAGGGAGGTATGCTTTATGGGTTGTGCTTGGCACTGCTTGTTTTAGCCAGAGTTTGGTCGGGCGTTTGACATGGTCAGAATGAAGCTCGTTTAATCTATTTCTGTAAGTCTGTTAGCTCACATCTGTAACACAGTTCTTTCGTTGGCAATCCAAACTATGCATTACTTATGCACCTTTTCTGCTCATATGTGTATATTCTTTGGCACATACTCGCAAAAAATCGTTGGGTTTCCTTACAAACCTCAAGTTACTGAACTCTTTTATTATTGGTAGAGATATTTGTTTATACGTCTTACAGAGGTTTGAAGTTTTGTTAGTGGTTTTCGAAGGTCTGTTACTCTTCCGTTTGTTCGAACCGTAATATTGTGACTTTCGTCTGGGAAGTTGATTAATTAATAAATCTAAAGCTGAAAACCGGCTGGCTTCTCAAGAAGGACTCTGCTCCGTGGTGTAAGTAAGTAAAAGTTGGCAGCCGTAATTATTTGTGATTGTTAACGCGACGAACGGTGTAAACAAAAATTTGTGAAGTATAAACTTATCTGAATTGTAATGTCGATAATGGCATTTCTTCGACATCAGGTGCAATGGTTTGCTGTCGTTACTTCCTTGAGAATTAGGTAGTGTCATTGTGTCCACTACTGATGCATTTTGCTGTGTCTTTGTCGCCATGACTTGGTGGCACGTTGGTTGCAGGACACTTTACAGAACGGGCTGTGCCATCTGGAAACGAGGTCATGAAGCTACAAAAGGGCTTCAGAGACATACCCGAACGCTTCAATCCTTGAATTATGAAGATAACAACGTTTTGATTCCGAACGGTACTTCCAAGTACAGAAAGACTGTCGTACAGGCATGAATCATTCCTAATTATTTCACCGTGTTCTTGTTTCCTTTGGTGGTACGTACGTCTGCAATTTTCAAATAACCCAGTGAACATCATCTTCCCATCTTACTTTCCTCTCTGCGGTATAGACTTTATCTCGGATATAACAGCATGAGCCATGTTGTTCTTCGACTTATTAGGCGCGTTCACAAAATTGCGAAAAGCGATCATTAGCGTCGTCACGTGTCCGCCCGCCCGTCCGTCTGTCCGCATGTAGCGTTTTGGCTTCCATTGGATATGTGTGAGACTTGATATCTGAAGGTTTTTCGGAAATCTCGAGAAAATTAAAGCTGCATTAACATCCAACAAGAATAGCGGGTACTTCACATGAAGACCTGTGAGTGTTTGTGATAGCATCTAGCTGAATTGTTCTTAAAATGAGAATGTTTCATACAAAAGTCGTTAAGAAAATTAAAACACGCATTTTATGTTCAGTAACTGTTTTACTAAAGTCGTATCTCTTATGAGATAATGTGGAAAAAGTATGTTAGAGCCGTACAGGCCTCAGATGACAGTGTAATACGGCGCCTGCGCTTTGCATGCCGGATAACTAAGACACACAGACTACAGAAAATACTTATTGCTTTTTCACGGCAACAGTGGTTACGCGAACGCGCCTCATTGTTACGTTAAACGTACATTGCCTGTCTTGTGTTATAATTGCCTTGAGGTGGGAGGTTTATGTCCATTAGTGTATACGTACGCGGTCCAGTGCGCGATGCCAGCCTCTCAGCTGTTCAGTTCTTGTAAGAATTTGTAAGTGATTACGTTTATGCTTTTGTAAGACTCCTTTGGGCACACTGTTTTGCCGTCTAGGGCCGTAATTAAATTGACTGCATAGGAGGTCTTATAAGACGTAGTTAGCTGCTGACTTGTGCAGAATTATAGTCATTAAGACTCTGACGTACGATTGACACCATTGTGTTTCGCCCGTACGAGCAAGTCAGGTAACATGACGTGTCTTGTTTTGCGCGCAGTTATTCTTGTCAACGATCGCTTCTAGGCACTTGCTTTGGTCGCATGTTTCCTGCTGGAAGAGAGGATTGTGTTTGGCTTGGCCATATCCGCCAGTTGTTTGGATTACAGCAATGTAGGTTTAAACGCAAACTTTTCCACCGTTTTCTGAGGAAAGGAAACTGCTCTCAGATCCGTTGGAATTCGTGCATTTTGACCGTTAGTTCCAGGTAGCCCTTACTCGGTTTCCTCATAAGGACTGAAAGTGCGTTTCGTTCCACTACGAAAAAGTTTCCGTTTTCTAACCCTAATAATCATATTAAAAAAAATGAATAATGGACACAAGATGGCAGCTGTTCTTTCCCCATTTTCCAAAATGAAATCCGTCCAGCGAAAACTCATTTATGAACGGTCACTGCGTTGTCTGTAAACCATGCAACGTCAACACTTAATATGTGTAGAGTTTCGTTTCCAGAGACTTCTTGATTTCCCAAAATACTTTGTGGACGAGCCTCGGTGATCAGATGCAGAATGACGCGGGAAGGGCATGTAGCACACACGGGGCGAGAGGCAGGGGCATGCACGTTTTTGGTGGGGAAACCCGAAGGAAAGAGACCATTTCGAAGACCTAGGCGTTGTTGGGAGAGTAATATTAAAGTGGATCTTCAAGAAATCGATTGGGAGGGCGTGGGCGTGATTGGCTTGGCTTATCATAGGAAAACGTGGCGGGCTTTTGTGAAAACGGTAATAAACTTTCGGGTTCCATAAAATGCGAGTACATTTTTTGACTAGCCTATGAGCTGTTACATTTTCAAGAAGGGCTGTGCTCAGTTTGTGGACTAACAACAGTTGATTCAGAAGCATTAGTACCCGCTCCGTTAGAACAGGAAATTATTGAGATAATTGTGAAAGTATATTAAGAGTACCGTCTTGTGGAAAGTGGAGCCGTTCCTCCATCGGCCTCAAAATGGAGGCAGTACATTGTTCTGTAACACAGACTAAAGTCACATGAGTGTACAAACCACGTTCCAAAGAGAGCAGTCGTTTTGTACCATCATTGTACTTCCTGCTGATGGGCCAGTAAGACCCGAAACGTGTTGGAGTTAGGAGTAAAAGTAAAGTTCACCCTAGAACAGGCCACGAAGGCCCAGAGGGGGAGTAGAGGTGTAGCTCTACTCTTTCTTTAACCTCGGCACTAGTTGGGGTGGATGGACCGGGTAGTTCAGTCGGTATAGCGACTGATTACGGGCTGGACGGTCCGGGATCGAATCCCGGTGGGGATGAGATATTCCGCCACGTCCAGACCGGCCCTGGGCCCCACCCAGCCTTCTGTAAAATGCTTACCGGTTCTTTCCCGGGGGTAAAGTGCGGCCGGGGCGTGCTGCTGACCACTCACCCCCTTCTAGTGCCGCGGTCACGGAAGAGTAGAGCTATACCTCTACCCACCCTCTGGGCCACACCGGGCCTGTAA
>Ga0131853_10011377_pt1 | contig 16287 bp, 4 predicted proteins | sample TergutLab28metaG_FD_92764 | JGI IMG/M metagenome (GOLD analysis project Ga0131853, IMG submission 92764) | Labiotermes labralis P1 segment gut microbial communities from Petit-Saut dam, French Guiana - Lab288 P1 (version 2) (version 2) | ecosystem: Host-associated > Arthropoda: Insects >...
CCAACACACTGACTGCTGTTCACCACACAATTTTAACTGCATACTGTTTACAGTCCGCTGACAGCCAACATTCACACTGCTGTTGCTGCCCCACCAACACACTGACTGCTGTTCACCACACAAACAGCACAACATTTGTGCCACCATGAGCTGAGCTCATGATCTTTGTGCTGCTGTTGCACTGAATACTTGGCAACTAGCAAAACATTCTGCTTTAATGAAGGGAGGTAACTGGATGTTTATCAAACAGCTGCTTCAATGCTCATAGTTGAAACAACAATGCACAATGCCGTATACTTTGAAGGTGTTTCTATTCCATCTGTCACCCACTGCTACTGATTTACAAGCTCTAATGATTCATCAGACCAGCAAGTATTCAAAGTATCAATGTTCATTGACCAGTGCCATTTTTACGACCTTTAATAAGGCATGGTTTTATCTTCCGTAACTGAGGCAAAACAGAATAGGTGTAAATTTTCAATACGCTACTGAATGTAAGATGCAAATTTTCTAAAGTAAATTGGCCACCAAGTTTGACATTGCTGCCAGATTTCGCTATAATCTCGAACTGATCCTCAGCCGCTGTACATTCTACAAAACTGGTCTGCTCAGTGGTTAAGAGCACAATATCAGGTACCATCTGATTATGTGACGGAAGGCCACTTCTTTCAGTTGTGTTGCGGCTGTGGCTATCAGTGTTGCTGCATTACAGCTGGGTGATTATCAGTCTGCAAGACAGTCCTCAGATTGATGTTAACCATCTCCCATACTTTCAGCAAAACAAATAACTTACCCTCACATGCTGCCTCATGCATGGGAGTCATTCCTGCATTTTCCGTCACTAATAACAATTTATTATTTATCTCCTCTTCTGTTATTTTCCCTTCAGCCCACTCCAATACTTGCAGCAGTATATAGAGTTTCCCCTTATATGAGGTCCAATGTCAAAAGGTCATTTCCTATTTGTCTGTCACTAATTAAAATTTACTTTTTATGTCCTCTCTTGTTAGTTCCTTTCAGCCCACCCTCATACATACAGCAGTATATCTAGCTTACCTTGATGTGCTGATTAGTGCCAGGCTGTCCATCACTCATTATCTACGGCTAATAACAATGTATTATTTACCTCCTCTGTTGTTAGTTTTTCTTCAGCCTACCCGCATACTTGCTGTGAAAATTCTAGTTTGCCCCACTTTACTGCTCAATGCCAGGCGGTCATTCCTGAATTATCTGTGGCTAACAATAATTTAAATTTACCTACTCTGTTAATAGTTTATTTTAGCCCATTCACATATATACTCTAATACATCTAATCCTCCTGAATTTGCTGTCCCCTGCAAGAGAGTAATTCCCTAAAAGTTTGAAGCTAATAACAAATTATTATTTAAGTCCCCTGTTGTTACTCTTTAGCTCAAAACCATATTTTCTGTAATAAGAATAGTTTGCCCCACAATGCTCGCTTAGCCAGGCAGTCATTTCTGCAATGTCTGTGGCAATTAGCATTTTATTATTTATCTCCTCTGTTGTTATTTTCCACTCAGCCCACTCCCAGATTTGCAGCAGTATATCTAGATTCAAATCTTTTGCTGCTCAGTGCCAGGCGGTCATTCCTGAACGGTCTTTGAATTGTAAAAATTTATTCTTTATCTCCTCTGTTGTTAGGTTCTTTTCAGCCAACTCCCATAATTTCTGTTTCAAGTTTATTTTACCCCGTTTTTCTGCCCACTGCCAAACGGTTAATCCTGCATTGTCAGTGGCTAATAAAAAATTATTATTTATCTCCTGTTTTGTTAGCTTCTCTTCAGCCCACTCCCATACTTGCAGCAATATATTTAGTTTCACGTTATACGCCGCCCTGTACCAAGCTGTCATTCCTGCATTGTCTATCGCTAATAACAATTTATTATTTATCTCCTCTCTTGTTAGTTTCCCTTCAGCCCATTCCCATACTTGCCTCAGTATATCTAGTTTCCCCCTATAAGCTGCCCAATGCCAGGCGGTCATTCCAGCTTTGTCTGTGGCTAATAACAAATTATTATTTATCTCCTCCCTTGTTAGTTTCCCTTCAGCCCATTCCCATACTTGCAGCAGTATACCAAGTTTCCCCTTATATGCTGCCCAATGCCAGGCGGTCATTCCAGCTTTGTCTGTGGCTAATAGCAATTTAGTATTCATCTCCTGTCTTATTAGTTTCTCTTCAGCCCACTCCCATAATTGCAGCAATATATTTGGTTTCCCATTATATGCTGCCCTGTGCCAAGCTGTTCTTTCTGCTTTGTCTATGGCTAATAACAATATATTATTTATCTCCTCTGTTGTTAGTTTCTCTTTGGCCCACTCCCATACTTGCTGCAGTAAATATGCTTTCCCCTTATATGCTGCCCAATGCCAGGCGGTCATTCCAGCATTGTCTGTCGCTAATAACAATTTATTACTTAGCTCATCTTTTGTTAGTTTCTCTTCAGCCCACTTCCATATTTTCTGCAAAACATCTGAATTCCCCCCACATATTGCCTCATGCAATGCGGTCCATCCTTCCTTATCTGTGGCTAATAAAAATTTATTATTTAACTCCTCTCTTGTTAGTTTCTCTTCAGCCCACTCCCATACTTGCAGCAATATATTTAGTTTCCCATTATATGCTGCCCTGTGCCAGGCGGTCATTCCTGCAATATCTGTCTGTAATAACAATTTACAAATTATTTCCTCCTTTAATTTTTTCTGTTCAGCCCACTTCCATACTTGCAGCAATATATCTAATTTCCCCTCATATGCTGCCCAATGCCAGGCGGTCATTCCAGCATTGTCTGTGGCTAATAACAACTTATTATTTATGTCCTCTGTTGTTAGTTTCTCTTCAGCCCAATCCCATATTTTAAGAAAAATATTTAAGTTCCCTTCACATGCTGCCCAGTGCCAGGCGGTCATTCCCTCATTATCTGTGGCCATTAAGAATTTATTATTTAACTCATTTGTAGTTAATTTCCCTTCAGCCCACTCCCAAACTTGCAGCAGTATATCTAGATTCCCATGAATTGCTGCCCAATGCCAGGCGGTCATCTCTGCATTATCTGTCGTTAATAACAATTTATTATTTAGCTCCTCTCTTGTTAGTTTCTCTTCTGCCCACTCCCATATTTTCAGCAAAACATCTAAATTCCCCTCACGTATTGCCTCATGCAAGGCGGTCCATCCTTCCTTATCAGTGGCTAATAACAACTTATTATTTATCTCCTCTATTGTTAGTTTCCTTTCAGCCCACTCCCATACTTGCAGCAGTATATCTAGTTTCCCATTATATGCTGCCCTGTGCCAGGCGGTCATCCCCTCACTGTCTGTGGCTAATAACAATTTATTATTTATTTCCTCTGTCGTTAGTTTCTCTTCAGCACTATTCCATAATTGCAGCAGTATATTTACTTTCCCCCTGTATGCTGCCCAATGCCAGGTGGTCATTCCTGCATTGTTTCTGCCTAATAACAATTTGTTCGTTACCTCCTCTTTTGATAGGTTCTCTTCAGCCCACTCCCACACTTTCTCAAATAAGTCTAGATTGCCCCAATTTATTACCCAGTGCCAGGCAGTCATTCCTTCATTGTCTGTGGCTAATAATAGTTTATTAGTTGTTTCCTCTGTTGTTAGTCTTTCTTCAGCCCACTCCCATATTTTCCACAAAATACCTACGTTCCTCTCACATACTGCATCGTGGAAAGCGGTTTTTCCCTCATTGTCTCTGCCTAATAACAATTTCGTATTTATCTCCTCTGTTGTTAATTTCTCTTCAACCAACTCCTGTACTTTCAGCAGTATATCTAGTCTCCCATTATATGCTGCATAGTGCCAAACGGTCATTCCTTCATTGTCTGTTGCTAATAACAACTTATTATTTATCTCATCTGTACTTAGTTTCTTTTCAGCCCACTCCCATACTTTCAGCAGTATATCTAGTCTCCCCTTATATGCTGCCCAGTGCCAGGCGGTCATTCCCTGATTGTCTGTGGCTAACAACAATTTAATATTCATCTCCTCTCCTGTTAGTTTCCCTTCAGCCCACTCCCATACTTGCAGCAAAATGTCTAAGTTACCATCATAAGCTGCGATGTGCCACCCTGTCATTCCCTCATTGTTTGTGGCTAATAAGAGTTTGTTGTTCATCTCCTCTCTTGTTAATTTCTTTTCAGCCCACTCCCATACTTGCAACAATATATCTAGCTTCGCCTTTTTTGCTGCCCATTGCCAGGCGGTCATTCGATTATTGTCTGTGGCTAATAACAATTTATTAGCTGTCTCGTCAGATGCTAGTTTCTCTTCAGCCGTTTCCCATATTTTCTGTAATATTTCTAGTTTTCCCCACTTTGCGGCATCATGCAAGAAGGTCATTCCTGCATTGTCTGTGGCTAATAACAATTTATTATTTATCTCCTTTCTTGTTAGTTTCTCTTCAGCCCACTCAGACACTTGTAGCAGTATATCTAGTTCCCCCTTATATGCTGCCCAGTGCCAGGCGGTCATTCCCTTATTGTCTGTGGCTAATAACAATTCATTGTTTATCTCCTCTCTTGTTAGTTTCTCTTCAGCCCACTCCCACATTTTCAGCAAAACATCTAAATTACCATTATATGCTGCCCTATGCCAGGCGGTCATTCCCTCATTATCTGTGGCTAATAACATTTTCTTATTTATCTCCTCTGCCGTTAGTTTCTCCTTAATCCATTCCCATAATTTCTGTAATATTTCTAGTTTTCCCAACTTGGAAGCGTCATGCAAGATTGTCTTTCCTGCACTGTTCGTGGCTAATAACATTTTATTATTTATCTCCTCTCTTGTTAGTTTCTCTTCAGCCCATTCCCATACTTGCAGCATTATACCCAGCATCCCCTTATATGCTGCCCTATGCCAAGCGGTCATGCCTTCATTGTCCATGGCTAATAGCAATTTATTATTCATCTCCTCTCTTGTTAGTTTCTCTTCAGCCCACTCATATACTTTCAGCAGTATATCTAGCTTCCCCTTACATGCTGCCCTGTGCCAAGCGGTCATTCCCTCATTGTCTGCGACTAACAAAAGTTTATTATTTATCTCCTCTGTTTTTAGTTTCTCTTCAGCCCACTCCCATACTTGCAGTAGTGTATCCAGTTTCCCCTCATATGCTGCCCTGTGCCAAGCGGTCATTCCCTCTTTGTCTGTGGCTAATAATAATTTATTATTCATCTCCTCTGTTGTTAGATTCTTGTTAGCAAACTCCCATAATTTCTTTAACACCTGGATGTTGCCCCTCTCTGTTGCCATAAAATACGCAGTTTTTCCCTTGTTATCTTGTGCTAGTAACTGTTGACACATTGTGTCTGTGTTCTCTGATGCTTGCAGGCTCTCTAATAAAATTGCAACAATGTTACCATTTCCTTCTTTCGCTGCTCGGTGCAACATCAATTCAGCACATTTCCCTAAATAATGGAACTGTTTTCCGTATTGTTTTAACAACTCCTCTGATTTCTTAGAACTTGACAATAAGCCATCTATAAAAGCTCTTATAACCTGATATTGTTCGTTCTGAAATATATCTTTCAGTATAAAAGTCTGTACTAGCTCTGATATGTTGGTTCCCTCGGTCAAGCGGTTCACCAAACAATCCGCCACATAATATTCGGCAAAGGTGCGGTGGATAAAGTGCAGTTTACCGTCATGACTTACTTGCACTATCCCAATCCTTGTTAACTCTTCGACTGAAAGTGTACATTGGCTACTATTTTGAAACAATTGCCCTTGTTCCTCTGTGAGCAGCACCTTCAAGGCCAGCACTTGATGGTCCTCTTTCATGATTTGTAAATCACGTTCTCGTTGCTCTTGTGCAACCGCCTTATTGACCGAGATTTGAAGCTTTTCCTCCTGGTAGATGTCATACTTTCTGTCAATAAATCGTCCGTATAACCCAAGCAATTCTAGCTTGAACGGTAAGTCAGGCATGGATTCAGTTGACAGATAAAACATTTTAACTTCTTCATCAAACGCCTCTGCCAACAAGCGGGTCTGTATTGGTATGCCGGCGAACTTTCTGTCTTTGTCACTAATTGATGCGGCCAGTTTCTTAATTAAATGTTCAGCATATATTTCTAACTTCTTGTTATTTTCCTCTTTCTCAGCAAACCAGTCCTTCAGACTCCAAACTTTTCTTAAGAATTCCAATTGGTTTTCTTCACAAAAGGGTTCCAGTGTGTAGGACAGCTGTTGTAGCTTATCTTCCAATTCGTTTCTCAAATGTGGTCTGGTGGTGACCCACAGCTGTTCTACTGCCGTCTGCCTTAGACCTTGCAGTAAATCAATGACGGTCTGTTTGTAAAATGGACAGATTTCATCAAACCCATCCAGTATTACTACTATTCTTAATTTCTGCTTTCGATCACAACACTGTTTAAATAATTCAATCTCTAAGTTAGGTTCAAGCTTCAGCACTTCCTTCCATAAAAATTCAATTGCTTTCTCCTTATCCATGTGTTCCTCTTTCAGTTCCTTCGGTGCATCTGTACCGGGTTCAAGCTTCAGCAGTTTCAACAATACAAATTCAAATGCCTTTCTCTCAATAGATCCTTTGTCCAGTATCTTCCGTGCATCTGTACCGCTTGCAAGTTTCAGCAGTTTTCTCAATACAAATTCAATCGCCTTCTTTTTGTCGATATGCTCTTGTTGCAGTGTCTTCTGCATTTCCTCCAATACAAATCCAATCGCTTTCTCCTTATCGATCTGTTCTTTCTTCAGTACCATCAGTGCATCTGTGTGGTCATTTAAGTCAATTCTTACCACCCATTTGGCAGGGAATTTCTGTTTGATTTGCTTAGACAGATGTGTCAGTATGGTGGATTTACCCATCCCTGCTGTATCAGAAATCAGCGTCACTCTCTGGTGCTCTGCTTGCTCCAGCAGCTTGTCTACATCATCAGCTGTATATCTGTGTGAACTGTCGGTATCAATATATCTACGCAGTGTTTCTAAGCTTCCATGAGATTGCCGCCATACGAGTTTCCCTGTGTTGTCTTCATCTAGCCAATACACACTGTTGTTTGGATACAGCTGACATAGTTGTTTGTATTCTTCTTCTGTACTAACCAAGAAAACATTCTTTTCATTTACATCTTTATCACTAAAAATCTCCCGTTTAATATTTTTCCCATGACGAAGTGTTCTTCCAATATAGTAACTCTCATCATAGCCATTTGAATTTGGCACTGGATCAGCAATTTTCAGTTCCTTTTCGTCCAGTAAAGCACCAAGAGGCAGAAATTTTGCTGCTGCAGATTCAGCAGACATGATTTCCTTTAGAGAAATATTAGCGTCTTGAAATTTGACTGATTTCTCCAGCAGTTTCTCCTGTGAACTGGAAGTTAAATCGCTCCAGTTCAACAGTTCAACTTTTGTAACAAATGCATTCCCAAATTTGTCCCTAATTATGTTTAGCAGGGAAGGAGTCGCTCTATCCTCTGTTCGAGTGGTAAATATGATTTTGATAAAATGATTTTGTTTCATGGTTTCAAAGATAGTTCTTATCATGTCTTTTGTTTCTGCCTTCAGCAGTTGATTGGTCTCGCAAGCCATCAGGATTAGATATGGTGCTTTAATTGACAGCATTAATGTTCTAAAATCCATCAACATATTTAGAGTTAACAAGCGCTCTAACTTCAGTACAGTGTACTGACCTTCCCTCAGACAATTAGTCTTTCGCAGAACTTGATATACCTTCATTAGTCCCGTCCATTCGTCCCCATCAACCATCTGGACCTGCAAAAATTGTTGCTGCTTATCTTTTAAAAATTCCCTAATACTCAAAGCATTAGGTTTAAAATCAATTGGGCTTTGTTTCATCTGTTTGATACAACTACTTGTTTCACATTGATAAACCAAGTTTCTAAACTCTTTTATCTCAGGGAACAACTGAAGCAACCTTTTCACATACGGAATCAGTTCCTGTAACGCACTGCCATCTGCACAGTGAATTTTGTCATTTTCAATCTCAAAGTTTTGCAATATTTTCTCAGCGTGTTCTTGTGCTTGATCATTTTTCATTACAGCGAACAATTCTTTAGGCTTACAGAATTCCGGCCACTGTCGCATCTTATGATAATACTGTAAAAATTCCCTCTCTTCCTGACTAAATATGTTCAATCTGCTCACCCGCTCGTCATAAATTTTAGTTTGGTAGCGAATCTGACACAAGTGCTGGAAAGGTATATCTTTAATATCTGGATGGTAATTGTTCAAATGTTTTGCCCATTCAAAGAAATTTTTGTATTCTTTGCCAGGTTCTAAAACGTCACTAACTGGCCAATCAACTACCACTTGTGCTTTCAGCTTACCTTGCTCATCTTTATATACTTGCCCTGTTGAATGGTCAAACGCTTCCACAATTTTATCCATACTGTGAGTTGCTAAGTTATATAATGCAGTATATTTCTCCCACCAGCCCATTTTAGACAAATCAGGAAAGATGCGATAGACAGTCCCTACATGTGCGTTACAAGTATTAATGCGATTTGGAGCAGACAGATAACTGGTGATATCTAAGAGCTCTATGTCAATAGAACGCCCGTCCAGGCGGACATCAAACGTGTCTCTCATTCCTGACAACATATCTTTGCAACCTGGGCTCTCAAAAACTACTGTGTGGGGATGATAGCAATCCTTATCATTATTATTTGTAAGGAAAATGTTTTCCTCTTTCTTGAGGTACTCAGTGGTGAAGGTTGTTACTTGTGCTAGCCAACCGCCTAAAGAGTGACCGGTAAAGAACAGTTGAAAACTGACCTGATTTTCCCGTTTAACTTTTCTCAGCACTTCGACAACCTTATATGCAAAGGTGCTGGCAGAACACATTTGTGGAACATGGTGTTTAAACCACACACCAACTATGTCTGTCCACAGCGCTCCTAAACTTTTAGTGTAAGTTCCCCGATGAGCAATCACAACCTGCTGACGCTCAGGGTGCCAATAGGCTGCCCCAAAATAACCGTTAGTCTTGCTGTTATTAGACGCTGTCGTCAGTAATTTCCAGCCAGTGGGTAAGTCTAACCGTGTCTCATACTGAGCGTCTGTCTCTCCTCTTTTGTGTTCTGTGTATGCCTTGGAGGCAAACTGGGCCAGCACGTGGGGTGTGGGAAAAACGGATGTCGATCTAAGTTGTCTAAGGGAGCTTTTGTCTTTGTATCTGTAGAATTCTTCGACCGAATGCTCAAAATTCTCGCGGCTTAATTTTAACTCTTTATCTACATTTAATTTTCCAGAGAAAGACTTCAAATTTCTTTGTCCGTCTGGCTCATCGCTTTGCGACGCTAAACGTTCTGTCGCGCTGTCCTGTAAATCGGCACTCTTTAAGGCATACATTGTGTCGTCACAGCTATGCGCACTGTACAGTTAGTTTCTTGATATGGCAGAGTGTAAGTTATCAAAGCAATTCTTAATGTAGTATGAATAACACGTACACTAGTGTTAGCGTACTTTGATTCTACGTTGTCCGCTTATGCAGTAAAATAAAATTTACTTGTGAAATAAAGAAACAACATCCATTAATAAACACTACGATATGCAGTACAGACCGACAAGAACTTTAAACAACGTAACGTAATGGATAGCACTTATTGACAAACTTGTAAATTACACCTGTCCAACAGCGAAACCACAAAGTCAGTTTATGTTTTAAGGAACTTATCTGCAGTAAACAGTTGGTTATATCTTCCTGTGCAAGGTCAGTGAGTGAAGACATTTGCTTTCCACTGTCCCTCTGATGTTTGCAGTGCTGCTGGCCGGCATTCTGCAGGGTGTATAACGTCCCCAGTCTGTCTGCAGCATCATGCCCCAGTGGTGACATCTAATGGTGTTACAGTATGTGGCAGCAAGTTTCCAGCTACCGTCAGTAAGCACTGCCAACACCAACACTGTGCAATATCCAAGACCACACCAACTATCTGAAACACCAACAGTCCCATCTCTTGTGATATCCAAGGTGCTGCTTTCTCAGTGCAACATCATGGCAGCCTTGTCCACATGCACAGCAGTCTATTGTCTGATGACTGTCCAGGCCTGCCAACAAATACAATGCCACATATTTTACAGTGTATTCTGCATGGTTATTTCCCGTTCACCTGCTCAGATACTTGCCCAATGTGTCAAAATATTAAAATAAAATACTGTATTTTATTTTTTTAATGCATTCTATCTTATTTTCCGCAATCTACAAATATTTGGAAAAAAGGCTTACAACGAAATAATGTATCAGCTCTTAATAGAAATCAAGAAAGCCTAGGATTCTCTTAAGAGGGAGGTATTCTTTACCATATAAAGAAGCGCAGTGTAGTGACGAGGGCTGCGTTAAATTAAGCGAGAGATTATGTTACAGCTATAAATGTAGTAGCATCTACCTCTTTCAATATCCAAAATAATACTGCTGCTTATCGGATAACGGCATAAATAACTAACGTGGCTGCCGCATTGAAGTTAATGTAACTAACCTTAATGTGTAATATAACGCAACATAATTACATCAATTATAACTTATAGCACTGATTTCCGTGCATGTTTGGAATGCTTGAAATGGTAATTAGGCTCTCATTACTCTTAATGTGAACCAATAAAAAGTGACGATATTGGTATAACATGAGGGTACAAATGAAGGCACAGAACACGTTAAGTGCGCGCATTCGTATTTAGCACAGAGTAACGTGTATGAAGCTTCTAATACACTGGCGGTATTATTGCGGAAGGGGCATTGTACAGCGGAAGGGAATTATGTGGTAGAGGGACTTTCCTGCATATAGATTGTATACAAGGGGGTATTAATCATATCGAATTAGGAACGAATTTTTCCTCTTTTCTAAATGGGTAATTCTTTGTACTGCAAGTACAGTACGCCTAAGGATTTATTCAACGTCGTAAAACTGCAAAACATAAAAAAATAGGCTACTAGTACACATTTTCTCTTAATTTGAAAGTTCTTAAGGGTAACAAAAAACGTTCAGTCCAAATAATTATAGTTAATACTCTGCAGTAAACTTAAATTTGAGCGTATAATGTCTACCTGTAGAATTGAGAAACCCTCAGACATTTTATCTAACGGTAATTCGCAATAACCTGTCCCAAACAAGAGGCTATATCTAGCTGGATCTCCAGAAAGTTTCGAGTTTATTGTGTACATGTTAAATTCTTAAATTTAAAGGTCATAAGGTTAAAAAAAATAGGTTCAGTCGAAGTAATTAATACCCTGCAGTAAACTTCATTTTGAGCTTATAATATCTATTTGTATAATCGAGAAACTCTCAGACGTTTCATGTAACGGTAATTCGCATTACCCTGCCCCGAAATAGAGGCTATATGTAGTTCAATCTCCAGAATATTTCGAGTTCATAGTTTACATGCTAAATGAAATCGTGTTACTGGAATATCCATGAAGGACCATTAAGTATGAGAATAGGTAAGCGGAACCTGTAGAAACCATAACAAATTATGGGATATGTCAAGGTTTGCTGTTGAATTTCTACCCGTTTCAACTAGGAAAGTAAAATTGTTTTAATATAATTTGATAACCTTTCCCTGTTTGTTAAATTAAAATCTATAAACTCCAGTGTCATATAAAAAATGCGAGTTACAATGAAACTCTGAAGCAAGAAATGGGTTTCATATAAGCACGAGGTACATATACGAGTAATTTCAATTTTAAATTTCAGTTTGTACCTCTCAGTTAATTCCCCCTTGTACCTGTTACAAAGAATCTTTGTTATGTACAGGCTGTTTGTTGAAAGAAGGATATGCTGTGTGAGCAGATTGTAGAAATCGTTCTAATACTACCCAATTTATATCGGGTGACACACAGTCAGTTTTCGGAACGTCGTGTTCTCTTAATATTGAATTTTATACAGACGGCTGAGCCATTTTAAATGGGGGTGACCTAGTAATAATAAATTTCAAAGTCCTGGAAACGCATGTGTTTATTTAAGCTGTTTTGTAATTGACTTAAAGACACATGTAGTCGATGTAAGATACACTGCGTCGAATTGTTAAGATTTAATAGTTTTAGGACGAGTTGGAAAGAAAGTGTCGTGGCTTAATTTGAGGAATTCTAGTTGTTGTACTAAAGGGAAAAAAGGAAGCTCTCGTTTAACCCTGTTTCAGATAATCGCAATCCTGAAGGATGTCCAAAACCATCATCTGCCCAGTGAATCTCTGCCATTTTGCTCGGGGTGTGAATGTCTGGCCGTTGGCGCGTACCGTAACTAGTGCGATGTGAAAATTTAATGCTCTCTGTATGTAATTAGATTAATGAATGATGCTTCGATTTTTGGACATAGACATGTATACTCGCGTTTTCAAAGGACGTGGCACGTTTTCGAAGTTAAAAATTCATTGTTTATCTATCGTTACGGCATCATTTAAAAACACATTTGAGTTCCCTTGTTAATACACAACTCCTTCCCACAGATTTATATGAATTATTTTGGGGAACGACTCTTTCTGTTTGCCTTTACAGCAAACGTCATGGTATAAAACTGGACTCATAGAAACATGCAAAGTGTGTCATATTGATTATCTGGATATATAAGTAAAAGCATGCGATAACACATACCCATCATTCAAACGAAAATAAGTTCCTGTGTTTGTTGCTTTTCGCTGTATCGGATATGGCTACCAGTCTTCATATTGTTTTATTATGTCAAATCTACCTTCCCCTTGCACAGAAATACTCATTTTATTGCGTCATCCTGTATCATTCATCTGTTAACTTTTCTCACTTATTTGGTAACTAGTCTGTGCGTCCCATAAAGAGAAATGTAAAACACGATTCTTTACTTAATTACAGCTATTTTGTAACTGGGAATAAAATTGTAATCTTTTATAATGCACGTTTTTGGAGTTCGGCTATATTTATTTCGTTTCCTGGTGTTTTAATTAATGTGAGACATAATTTACACGCTTTCTGCTCGGTAAGGGACCGTGTTTCATCTACTATATGCAGGATAAGAAATTATGATAATGGGGATGAACGACAACGGTGATGATCATTACGACGGTAGCTTTGGACAACCTTGTCCACTGGCTTCACAGTTTATCAAAACTCACTCCACTCGGTCGACCCTGTGTCAAGAACCCCTACCGAGAGAATTGAGCAGTTGGATTAAAATATCACCTTCATTGTTTGCCCGGTGAAGTTGGTGACTTGTTATCCTACTTCTCTTGTAGTTTGACTTTGACTAATTAAAGAAATAGATAATTAAATGTCAGATGTACTACAACACTCTCTTATCGTCAGTGTTTCAACGCCTCTTTTCAAAATGTTGACAAGAGAGTAACAATGATTTCCGCACTCGGTGATACCTAAACTGCTATTTACAGTACGTATGGCGTACCTGAACCCCCCCCCCCCCCCCTTTCATTTTCAGTCCAAACTTGTCCTTGTGTGATTGACAGATGCCTTGTGCTGTAAGTACCATCCCCATCCCTATTACACGAATTTGCAAGACCCAGTGGTTGTTAGCGTAACAGATACCAAAAATCTGTTCTTCAGGAATTAACTTTTAGACTGCTAACGTGGAGAATGTGGTGATCTCCTAGTAATGTCAGCAATTTTAACGTGTACTATTTGGTGACCTACGTTAGGCAAAATTGACAGTCCTGTCTTTTTTTTTTCTATAATGTCTCAACACTGAATCAGTCATGAAAGGCGTCCTGAGTCACATTTGCGTGTAGACACTTAGTCAGGTTTTCGAAAATTATGAGCAAAATTTGAATAACCGTCAGAATAATTCGGCGAACTGGGACTTACAGACGGGACTTAACTCGGCGTTTAAAGGGTTAATACATCAGTGTGTTTGGTGTTGCCTTGAGAATGTTAAGGCTAATAAAAATGCGTCCGAATGAAACATATTGATGTGTTCGGGTAGGCAGACATCTGTATGAAATGCTTAATATTGAGAATGGTTTGAAACTAGAAGAAGATTTATAGCCATTGATTTGCATCTTTGATTTAGAGTATGCTATTAAGGGAGTTCAGGTAAAGCAGGACTGATTGAAATTTCAATGGCACACATCAGGTTCTAGTTTATGCTGATGATGTTAATGTTTTGGGAGAATTTTCAATTGAGACATCACAGTTGTGTTTTTAAATAGTAATATAGGTATACAAATTGCAAAATATATAGTATAACAAAACTCAATAGTCATTATTAGGATTAATAGTATATTTTACATTATTACTTCCGGCTATATGTTTCGGTTCTGTCTATTTGAGCCATCTTCAGGCTGAAGTAATATTTACTTAAGAAGGTGTTACACACAATTGGAAATGTTATTGTCTATTGCAAGATCTCGCATTATGCGTTTAAAATGTTTTGATTAAAATAATAATAATAATAATAATAATAATAATAATGGGAGGAAGCGCAATACTATAAAGGAAATCATAGAATTTTTAATAGTTGCTAGTAAGTAGATTGGACTAGTAGTAAATGCTGATAAAACTAAGTGCATGTTCATGTCCAGATCAGAATGCAGAGCGAAGTCACAACACGAAGATATATAGAAGTACCTTTGTAATTGTGATACATATGAAATATTTGGGGGAAATCCTAAAAATTCAAAATTCAATTCTGGAAGATAATAACAGTACGCTGAAGTCAGGGAATGCTTGCTGCCATTCGGTGCAGAATCTTCAGTCTTCCAGTCTGATATCCAAAAATATAAAAATTAAGACACACAGAACTATAATTTTTGTATATTAATTTGTATGTGTGTGAAACTTGGTCCCTGATATTGAAGCAACAACATAGGCTGAGTTTGTTTGGGAATAAAGTGTAGAGGAAAATATTTGTCTAATAAGAGGGTCGAGGTAACAGGGAGTGGAGAAAGTTACATGATGTGGAGCTTAATGTTCTTTACTGCTCAACGAACATTTTTCGGGCTATATAATGGAGAAAAATATTGATAAGTGTCAGAATGCAGCAAAATGCAATTGTCAACTGAAATTATGACATAGAAGATTTTAAATGTAGTTATCAAACAACAGGTATTCACAGTGTTCAATTAATCACAAAGTTCTGTAATCAGAATACAAAAAAGCGAAGGTCCCGAAACAGGTCCCTGTAGGACCTTCGAAAAATTCAAATTTAAAGAACGTGGTTTTACATATTCAAGTAAATTTGTCGAATAGCAATTAAACACGTAACAAGTTTAAGTAGCCGTCAGAAAAACATAACGTTAGTGCGTAAAGTATGAAGTGAGACAATGTCAGATATATTGCTAAGGTTACAATAAATGGAATGAACTTGAATTTGGGGAAATAACTAGAGGTGATATTAAATCAATACAGGGTACCAAATCAATACAGGTACCAAATCAATACAGGGTACCAAATCAATGCACGGTACCAAATCAATGCAGGGTACCAAATCAATGCAGGGTACCAAATCAATACAGGGTACCAAATCAATACAGGGTACCAAATCAAGACAGGGTACCAAATAGCTCGGAAACGTTTCTTTTTTATATATCATTGATATCAGGTCAGAAATACCTGGAAACTTTTGAAATGTGGTGCTGGAGAAGGATGGAGAAGATAAGTTGGATCGATCATGTGAGAAATGAAGAAGTGTCACTTAGAGCCAATGAGCAGAGGAATATCCTACATGAAATAAGAAAACGGAAGGCTAACTGGATTGGTCATATCTTGCGTAGAAACTGCCTTCTGCAACGGGTTATTGAAGGGAAGATAAAGGGAGAGATAGAAGTGACAGGAAGACGAGGAAGAAGGCGTAAGCAGTTACTGGATTACCTTAAGGACAGTAGAGGATACTGTGAATTGAAGGAGGAAGCTCTAGATCGCACTGTGAGGAGAAATCGTTTTGGAAGAGACTTTAGACCTGTCGTTTGACAGATTACTGATGATGATGATGAAAATGATGATGATATCAGGATAAAAAATTAGATTCGGCGTTTGAAAAATCTTATAGATTAGGATTCAATATATGTTTGAAATAATGTGACGTGTGATCGTGCAACAAATGCAAAAACCTTGGAGGTAATTTTACAAAGGAATTCATTCTATAAAAACGGAAGGAAAATGTGTTACTTTTTTAAAGAATAAGCACAATAACCGGTTTTTCCCCACTGCATCGGAAAGTGTTCCTGTGACAGGCCAATATAAAAAAGTAATTAATGCAGCGTTGCGAATTTTGTGGATTAACCGTTAATAATAGTCAATAATAGTACAGGGTGCGACAGACTGAGCGGGTCTGAGCGGGGGGGGGGGGGGGGTTA
>Ga0131853_10011380_pt1 | contig 16285 bp, 9 predicted proteins | sample TergutLab28metaG_FD_92764 | JGI IMG/M metagenome (GOLD analysis project Ga0131853, IMG submission 92764) | Labiotermes labralis P1 segment gut microbial communities from Petit-Saut dam, French Guiana - Lab288 P1 (version 2) (version 2) | ecosystem: Host-associated > Arthropoda: Insects >...
AGTTCGCTGCTAATTGCGATAGGAGTCCGGATGCGCGTCCTCGTACTCGGCGGTGATGGTTTCTGTGGCTGGCCGACGACGCTTTACCTGTCGGACCAGGGCCACGACGTCACCGTCCTCGACAACCTGAGCCGTAGGAAGATCGACGTCGACCTTGAGGTCGACTCGCTGACGCCTATCGTGCCGATCGGCGAGCGCATTCAGGCCTGGAAGGAAGTCTCCGGCCGCGAGATCGGGTTCGTGAACATCGACCTGGCGGAGGAGTACGACCGCCTGGCCGCGATCCTCCTGGAACTGCGCCCCGACGCGATCGTGCATTTCGCCGAGCAGCGCGCCGCGCCGTACTCGATGCGCTCGGAGAAGACCAAGCGCTACACCGTGGACAACAACGTCCGCGGCACGCACAACCTGCTGACCGCCATCGTCGACACGGGCGTGGACGCCTCCATCGTTCACCTCGGCACGATGGGCGTCTACGGCTACGGCTGGTCCGGCAGCGCGCCGATCCCCGAGGGCTACCTGACGGTCAAGGTCGACACCCCCGACGGCGAGCTGGAGCGGGAGATCCTGCACCCGGCCAACCCGGGCTCGGTCTACCACATGACCAAGACCCTGGACCAGCTGCTGTTCGCGTTCTACGCGAAGAACGACAAGCTGCGCATCACCGACCTGCACCAGGGCATCGTGTGGGGCACCCAGACCGACCAGACGGCCAAGGACGAGCGCCTCATCAACCGGTTCGACTACGACGGTGACTACGGCACCGTGCTGAACCGGTTCCTCATGCAGGCCGCGATCGGGCACCCGCTGACCGTGCACGGCACCGGCGGCCAGACCCGCGCGTTCATCCACATCAAGGACACCGTGCGGTGCATCGAGCTCGCGATCGAGAACCCGCCGGCCGCGGGTGACAAGCCGCTGGTCCGCAACCAGATCACCGAGACGCACCGGGTCATGGACCTGGCCAAGCTGATCTCGGACGTCACCGGCGCCGAGGTCGCGCACCTGCCGAACCCGCGGCAGGAGGCCGACGAGAACGACCTCGTCGTGCGCAACGACCAGTTCCTGGCGCTCGGCCTGGAGCCGACCACGCTGTCGGAGGGCCTGCTGGCCGAGGTCCGCGAGATCGCCGACAAGTACAAGGACCGGGCCGACCTGCGCAAGATCGTCGCCCGCTCCACCTGGCGCAAGGGCATGGAGACGGCCGAGGACCTGATGACCGAGCTTCCTTCTGACAAGAAGTAAGCGGTCTTAGCCGTCCCTCGGGCCGGGCACCACCCTCGCGGTGGTGCCCGGCCCGAGGCGTTTTCCGGCGTCCCCGGCAGAAATTCGCAACCACCCGGCCTCCCGGCGCGTCTACAGGGGTAAATGGTTGCTTCTTAACCAACAAGAAGCAACTTCGGTGAATTATTTACCTCACCGGGGGAAGAAAATGAACAGGACACTACGCCGACTCACCGCCCTGGGCGCCACCGCCGCCGCGCTCGCCGGAGGATCCACCGCGCTCGCAGGCGCATCTCCGGCGGCCATGGCCGCCTCGATCCCGAGGTGCCTCAACAGCCAGCTCACCGCCTCGGCCTTCGAACCGACCGGCGGCGGCGCCGCAGGCTCGGTCTACCTGCACCTGGTGTTCCACAACAAGAGCGCCGCTACCTGCCACCTCTACGGGTACCCCGGCGTCTCGGCCGTCGGCACCCACGGCAACCAGCTCGGCGACGCCGCCACGCGTGACGGCGGAACCGCGCAGTACGTCAACATCGCTCCCGGGCAGAACGCCCACGCCGTACTCCGGTACTCCGACGTAGTGGCGACCGACCCGGCGTCCGCCCCCGCCCACGCCAACGGCTTCCGGATCTACCCGCCCGGGGACTACTACGCCATGTACGCGCCTTACGGGACCACCGCGCCGACCCGGACCGGCTCGGCGTACGAGTTCCTCCAGGTAAGCCGCGTCGCCCCCGGCAGGTAGCGGGCGAAACCTGCTCTCCCGAGGAGGCTCCCCGCCCCCTCGGGAGATAGGTAGTGGTTATACGTAAGTCACCGGATGCCAGCGTCCGCATGCTGAAAACACACTGTGGAGAACCGATAGCTGAACGCATCCACGGTGAAGGAGACCCTCGTTGGCAGGCGGGCCGGCGCTAGAGATCGCCACGCTGCGCGGACTGTTCACGTCCAGCAGGCTCACGACCGTCACCGGTCCTCCCGGGGCCGGCAAGACCTCGGTCGCGACCGAGGCAGCGTTCCGTTCGGCCGGCGTGTTCCCCGGCGGCGCGCGAGTGGTGCCGCTGAGCGAACTGCCGGATGAGGCGCTGCTGGCGCACGCCGTCATGCGGACGGTAGGCGTACCGGACCAGCCGGGCCTGCCCCAGGCCGAGGCCCTGTGCCACGGGCTGCGGGAGTCCCGGTCGCTTCTCGTCCTCGACGGGTGCGAGCACCTGGTGCGGGACTGCGCGTCCCTGGTGCGCCGTCTGCTCCGGCACTGTCCGGGGCTCCACGTCGCCGTCACCAGCGCCGAACCGCTGGGCCTGGACGGCGAGCGCGTGTTCTCCCTCTCCCGCGACCCGGAGCCGGCCGACGGGCTCGCCCAGGGCCGCCTGCATCAGCTATGCGAGCCGGCCGAGCGATTGCTGTGGGCCCGGCTCTCGGTCTTCGGCACGGAGTTCTCCCTTCCCGACGCGGTCGGGGTATGCGCGGACGCGAGCCTCCGCGCCGCCGCGATACCCGGCGCGGTTCGCGGCCTCGCCCGCCGCTCGCTGCTGATCCCCAGTCCCGGGACCGGCCAGTACCGGATGCCCGAGGCCGTGCGGGAGTACGGAGCCATGATGCTGCGCGAACTCGGCGAGGACGCGGACGCTCGCGGCCGGTACCGGGCCTGGCGGGAGGTCCGCGACTAGCGGGCGGGAGATCCGTCACGAGGCGGAGGAAAGCCGGCCTGGGATTCACGATTTAAGGCCTGGACGGCTTGTGCGTGCACGGACGGGGACTCGGTGATACCGTCGGGGAAGCCCTCCCGCCACGTGAGGTAATCATGGCTACTGCCGCACCCCGCCTGGCCGTAGGCCAGCTATGCCGCGGTCAGCTGCCAGCCGAAGTCACGGGATTCGTCGGCCGACAACCGGAACTCGCATGCCTGGCCGGCCTGCTGCCCGCTGCCCGCCTGGTCACCGTGACCGGGCCCGGCGGAGTGGGCAAGACCCGGGTCGCGTTGCGGGCCGCGGCCGCGGCCGAGGCCCAGTTCGGCGATGGCACGTGTTTCGTCGACCTGTCCGAGGTACGTGACCCGTCACGGGTGACCGCCACGGTGGCGGACTGCCTCGGGCTCCGGAACGCCGACGACCTTCCCGCGGTCCTCGGCCACCTGCGCCGCCGGCGCGTGCTGCTCGTCCTGGACACCTGCGAGCACCTGGTCGACGCCTGCGCGTCCTTCACCGAGACCCTGGTGCGGGAGGTGCCCGGCGTTACCGTCCTGGCGACGAGCCGGGAGCCCTTCGACATTCCCGGGGAGCATACGATCCCCGTCCCGCCGCTGCCGGTGCCCGGACCCGGCGGGGTCCCGGACGCCGCCGCCGCGCTGGGCCCCCGGGGCGACGCGATCGAGTTGTTCGCGCAGCGCGCGGCCGCGGCCTCGCCGTCGTTCCGGCTCACCGAGGAGACGCTCCCCTACGTGATCCGGCTCTGCCGGCGCCTCGATGGCATCCCCCTGGCCCTGGAACTGGCCGCGGTCCGGCTGCGCGCGCTCCCGCTGCCCGAGCTGCTGGACCGCCTGGAGCACCGGTTCCACATGCTGGACGGGGGACGGCGCGGCGCCGTGCCGCGGCATCAGACGCTCCGCACGGCGATCGGCTGGAGCTACGACCTGTGCACCCCGGCCGAGCGGACGCTCTGGGCGCGGCTGTCGGTGTTCGCCGGGACCTTCAACGTCACGGCGGCCGAGAGCGTCTGTGCCGGTCCCCGGGCGGACGGAGTCCCGGGCGACCGCCACTCCGAGATCATCGGCCCGCTGATCGGGCTGGTCGACAAGTCGGTCGTGCTGCGCGACAACGCCGGCGGCAACCGGTACCGCCTGCCGGGAACGCTGCGCGCATTCGGGTCTCTGCGGCTCGAGGGCTCCGGCGAGGAGGCGGGCTGCCGGGAACGGCACCTGTCGTTTTTCCTGACGGAGGCCCGGCGGCTGGCCGAAGAGCGTACGGGCGAGGCCCAGCGGGCCCGGCTGGCCGGGCTGCGGTCCAGCCACGACGACCTTGAGGCGGCGCTCTCCTACGACCCGGGCGGACCCCTGGCTACCGCCCTCGGCCCGTACTGGCTGATCTCCGGGCGGCTGCGGGAGGGGCGGGCCTGGCTGGACCAGGTCATCGACGCGTCCGGCGAACCGGGTCGCCCGTCCTCCGGGCGCGGCGGGCAGGACGGCCGGGCCCGGGCGCTGATCGCCCGCGCGGGCCTGCTCGCCCTCGGCGGGGAGGCCGCCGCCGGAGCCGAGGACGCGCGCGCGGGAATCCGGATCGCGGCCGGCCTCGGATCACGGCCGCTGGAGGCCCGCGGCTATCTCAGCCTGCACGCCGCCCTGACGTTCGGCGGCTGGGAGGCCGACGCGGCGGCCGCGGGCGCCGAGGCCGACCAGAGGCTGAGCGAGACCGGCGATGACGCCGGGCTGATGATGCTCGGGGCCCAGCAGGCCCACCTGCTCCAGCTCACCGGCAGCCCCGATGACGCGCTCGGCCAGTGCGAGCGAACACTGCGCCGTCTCCGCGACGACGGCCCGTGGTGGCTGCGCGGCTGCCTGTACGCCATCGCCGCCCTCGCCTGCGTCCAGCTGCCCGGGGCGGAAGACCGGTGCACCGCCAACGCGGTCCAGGGCCTGCGGGCCGCCCGGGAGGCAGACGACGTCATCACGATCGCGTACGCGCTGGAGGCGCTGGCCTGGAACGCGGCGGCCGCGGGCCGCCTGGAACGGGCCGCCTGGCTGGCTGGCGCGGCGGATCCGCTGTGGCAGCGGACGGGGGCCCGGCTGAGCGGGACACCGATCCTGCTGGAATCCCACGACCGGGCGGTCAAGGCGTCCGCCGACGGCCTGGGCGCCCGCCGCTTCGAGGCCCTGCGCGGCCAGGGCTCCGCCTGCGGACTGGAGACGGCCCTGGCGGCGGCGGCCGACGACGCCGACGAGCTGCCCGGCCGGACGGTCCGGGCCCGGCCGGCCGACGACGCTCCGCCCGCGATCCCGGGCGTGCAGCCGCCCAAGCAGAGCGAACTCACCAGCCGGGAACGGGAGATCGCGGCGCTGGTGGCGGAGGGGCTCTCTAACCGGGAGATCGCGGCCAAGCTCGTTATCTCCAAGCGCACGGTCGACGCGCACGTCGAGCACATCTTCGGCAAGCTCGGCTTGTCGTCCCGGGTGCAGCTCACTCTCTGGCTCCGCGACACCCGCGAGCGCGGCCAGCGCCCGGGGAAGGGCCGCGCGACCGCCGCGCGACCGCCGAAGACGGTATCGTCCAGCGCCAAGGAGCCGTAACTGAGTACGCTGAAGGCCCCCCGCACGCCCCAGAGGTCGCGATGTCTCCCGCCAGCCAGATAGCGCTCAGAAACGGCCAGCTGCCCCTCCAGCCGACAGGCTTCGTCGGCCGGCAGCCCGAAATAGCCACCCTCGGAACGCTCCTGTCCCGGTCCCGCCTCGTCACCGTCACCGGTCCCGGCGGAGTCGGCAAGACCCGGCTCGCGCTGCACTACGCGGCCAAAGTGGCCAGCCGCTACAAGCACGGCGTGGTCTTCGCCGAGCTGTCCGGGCTCCGCGACCCTGGCCTGGTTCCCCTTTCGGTGGCCTCGGCCGTGGGCCTGTCGCAGCTGGACGGCCGCGAGCCGCTAGACCTGCTCATCGACCACCTCCGGGACCGGGAGACACTGCTGATCCTGGACACCTGCGAGCACCTGGTCGACGCGTGCGCCATGCTGGCCGAGGCGATCGAGCGGGAGGCCCCGTCGGTAACGCTTCTGGCCACCAGCAGGCAGCCAATGGACGCTCCCGGGGAGAGCATCTGCCCGCTCGCCCCGCTCGCGGTCCCCGAACCGGGCACCGCGCCCGCCGACGGCGACGCGGTGGAACTGTTCGCGCAGCGCGCCGCCGCCGCCGTGACCGACTTCCGCCTGACCGGCGACCGGGTCGAGCAGGTCATCCGGCTGTGCCGGCAGCTCGACGGCATTCCCCTCGCCATCGAACTCGCCGCCGTCCGGCTCCGCGCCTTCGACCTCCCCGAGCTGACCCGCCGCCTCGATCGCCGTCTCCACGTCCTGTCGGGCGGCCGCCGCGCCGTCGCCCCGCGCCACCAGGCCCTCCGCGACACCATCGGGTGGAGCTACGACCTGTGCACCCCCGACGAGCAGACCCTCTGGAACCGGCTGTCCGTCTTCGCCGGGCCGTTCACCGTTTCCGCCGCCGAGGAAGTCTGCGGCGGGGGTTCCGTCAGCAGCGCTCTCGTGCTCGACCTCCTCATCGCCCTCGTCGACAAGTCCGTCCTGGTGCGCGAGGACGGCCCCGTCCCCTCCTATCGCATGCTCGACACCATCCGCGAATACGGTGCCGAGCAACTCGGCCAGGCCGGCCCGGCCGACCAGGTCCGGACCCGGCTGCTCGGCTATTACCGGAGCCTGGCTGAGGACCTGGACGCCGACCCGCTGACCGGTCAGCTGGAGAAGTACCGGACCCTGCGCGCCCAGCGCGAGTCCGTCCGGGCCGCGCTCCGGTACGGCTTCGGTCTCCCCGGCCAGGAGCGGGCCGCAGCCCGCCTGGCGGTTTCGCTCTACTGGTATTTCCTGATCTCCGGGGAACTCAGCGAGGGCCGGTACTGGCTGGCCCGGACCCTGGAAGTGGCCCCGGACCCGTCGCCCGAACGCGCCGCCGCCCTGCTCATGGACGGGCTCGTCCTCACCGCCCAGGGCGTTCCCGGCGCCGGCATCGCGGAATGCGAGGAAGGCCTCGCGATCGCCGAGGCCGTCGGCGCGGACCGTGTCCGGGCCCGGGGCTATTTCTACTACTGCGAGGCGCTGGTCGCGGCCGGGCGGCTGCCCGAGGCCCTCGACGCGGGCCGGACGGCGAAGAAGCTGATGGCGAAGAGCGGCGATACCGGCACCGCCGAGGCCCTCCGGCTCTACATGGGGCTCGCGCACCTGCTGACGGGAGACCTCGACGCCTGCCTGAGCCTGTGCGCCGAAGGGCTGCGCCAGGTGCCTTCCGAGAACGGGGAGCGGTGGCTCAGCAGTTTCCTGCTCGTCCTGTCGTCCCTGTCCCTGTCGATACGGGGCGACCACGACCGGGCCGCGGCGGCACTCCGCCAGGCGCTCGCGATGCGCCAGGAGCTAGGCGACCCGATGGGCATGGGGTACTGCCTGGGGGTGAAGGCCTTCCTGTCCCTGCAGCAGGGCCGACCGACGGAGACCGCCTGGCTGGTGGGCGCCGCCTCGCCCGTCTGGAAGGCCCTCGGCACCGAGCCGTTCACCGGGGTGCCCGGCCTGGCCGATCTCCTGAGCGGCGCCGAGGCGACCGCGCGGGCGGACATCGGCGACGACGCCTGGGACGCCACGTTCGCCCGGGCCGCGAAGTACCCGCTGGAAGAGGCCGCCGCGCTGGCCGCCCGTGACGACAGACTGGCCCGGGCGGTGACCGAACAGGGCCCGCCCTCCGGCGACGGGACCAGACCGCCCGCCCGGCTCACCGCCCGCGAGCGGGAGATCGCCGCCCTGATCGCCGACGGCCTGTCCAACCGGGACATCGGCGCGAGCCTGTTCATCTCCAAGCGGACCGTCGATTCCCACGTCGAGCACATCCTCTCCAAACTCCGGGTCCGCTCCCGGACCGATGTGGCCCGGCTGATCCGCGAACAGCACGAACAATCCGGCACGAAGGACTCGTAGTAGTAGTCTGACTGTCACCCGCACGTACAGAGGTCGCGATGTCTCCCGCCAGCCAGATAGCGCCCAGAGGTGGCCGACTGCCGCTCCAGTCGACCGGCTTCGTCGGCCGGCGGGCTGAGCTGGCCACCCTCGGAACGCTCCTGTCCCGGTCCCGCCTGGTCACTGTCACCGGTCCCGGCGGAGTCGGCAAGACCCGGCTCGCGCTGTACCACGCGGCCGCGACGGCCGACGGCTACAAGCACGGCACGGTCCTCGCCGAACTGTCCGGGCTCCGGGCCGACGACCGCACCTCCGGGCTGCTCTCGCTCTCGGTCGCCTCGGCGCTGGGCCTGTCCCAGCAGGACGCCCGGGACCCGCGGGAGGCGGTCATCGACTACCTGCGGGACCGGGAACTGCTGCTCGTCCTGGACACCTGCGAGCACGTGATCGACGAGTGCGCAATCCTCGCCGAGGGCATCTTGCGGGAAGCCCCGAACGTGAGAATCCTGGCCACGAGCAGGCAGCCGCTCGACGTACCCGGGGAGAGCACCTGCCCGCTCAGCCCGCTCCTGGTCCCCGAGCCGGGAACCGCGCCCGCCGAGGGCGACGCGGTGGAACTGTTCGCGCAGCGGGCGGCCGCCGCGGTGGCCGGCTTCCAGGTCACCGACGAGAACTCCGGCCAGGTGATCCAGCTGTGCGAGCAACTGGAGGGAATCCCGCTCGCCATCGAACTCGCCGCCGTCCGGCTCCGCGCCTTCGACCTGACCGAGCTCACCCGCCGCCTGGACCGCCGCCTTCGGCTCCTGTCAGGCGGCCGCCGCGTCGACGCCCCCCGCCACCAGGCCCTCCGCGACACCATCGGGTGGAGCTACGACCTGTGCACCGCCGACGAGCAGACCCTCTGGAACCGGCTGTCGGTCTTCGCCGGGCCATTCACCATGCAGGCCGCCGAGGAGGTATGCGGCGGAGGCGCGCTGCGCCGTGACGCCGTCATCGACACCCTGATCAGCCTGGTCGACAAGTCGGTGCTGATCCGGGCCGACGGGATCGTCCCCTGTTACCGCATGCTCGACACCATCAGCGAATACGGTGCCGAGCAACTCGACCAGACCGGCACGGGCGACCAGGTCCGGATCCGCATGATCGGGCATTACCTGCGCCTGTCCGAAGAGCTGGACGCCGACCCTCTGACCGGACAGCTGGAGAAATACCGGGTCCTGCGCGCCCAGCACGACAATCTGCGGGCCTCCGCCGGGTACGCCTTCCGGATCCCCGGGCAGGAGAAGACCGGGGCCCGGCTGGTCTCCGCGTCGTTCTGGTACGGCATCATCTCCGGGGAGTTCCAGGAGGCCCGGCTCTGGACGAACCAGGTCCTGGAACGATTCCGCGACGCCTGCGCCGAGCGGGCGGGGAGCCTCCTCCTGGAGGGAATCGTCATCGCCGCCCTGGACTCTCCCGAGACCGGGCTGGCCCGCTGCTCGGAAGGCCTGTCCATGGCCGCCGAGACCGGCACGTCCCGGCTGCTCGCGCGCGGGCACGTGTACTACTGCCTGGCGCTGCTGCTGGCCGGACGGCCGGAAAAGGTTCCGGGCATCGCCCCGATATCCGACAAACTGCTGCGGGACGCCGGCGACGGGCCCAACGCGGAGATCCTCCCCCTGTACGTGGGGCTGGCCCGTTTCATGACCGGAGACCTGGACCAGTGCCTGGAGGACGCCGAGGAGGGACTGCGCCGGATGCCGGCTGACGCCGGGGAGCGGTGGGCCAGCAGCTTCCTGCTCGCCTTGTCCGGGGCCGCCCTGTTCCTCAAGGGAGAGTCCAGCCGCGGACTGGCCGCGGCCCGGAAGTCCCTGGAACTGCGCCAGGAACTCGGCGATCCCCTGGGAATGGCTTTCTGCCTGGACCTTCTCGGCGTCATCGCCGCGCGGCAGTCCCGGTTTCGCCGGGCCGCCTGGCTGATGGGCGCCGCCTCCCATCTCTGGAAACAGCTGGGCACCAGCACGTTCATCGGGTTCAGCGGCCTCGACAAGCTCGCCGCCGCCGCGGTCGGGCAGACCCGCGAGGCGATCGGCGAGGCCGCCTACGCCGAGGCGACCGAGGCCGCCGGGCAGCGTTCGTTCGAGGAGACCGCGGCGATGGTCACCGGCGGCACCGACGCCGACGGCCCGCCGGACCCGGACGGGGAGGCCGGCTCCGGTGTGACCCCGACCCCGCTCACCAAGCGGGAACGCGAGATCGCCGGCCTGATCACCGAGGGGCTGTCCAACCGGGACGTCGCCGATCGGCTGGTCATCTCCCGCCGGACCGTCGACTCCCACGTCGAGCACATCTTCAGCAAGGTCGGCGTGTCCTCCCGTGTCCAGCTCGCTCTCTGGGTCCGCCAGCAGGCGGGTTCGTAGCGCAGGTCGCCATGCCGATGACCTCCGATCCGATCAGTCCCCCGCCCGGGCTGCCGGCCGACGTGACCAGCTTCGTGGGCCGGGACGCCGAGCTGAGGGATGTTCTCGCGCGGCTGGGGGCCGCGCGGATCGTCACGGTGACCGGTACCGCCGGAGTCGGCAAGACCCGCCTCGCGCTGCGGGCCGCCGCCCGGTCCGCCCACGTCTACCCCGACGGCGTCCGCCTGGCCGAGCTGACCTCCCTCAGCGACCCGCGGCGGCTGGGCCACGCCGTAGCCGACGTCCTGGGCCTGCCCCGGCCCTCGGCTCCGGGCGACCTGGGCGCGGGCCTGGGCGACCGCCGGATGCTGCTGATCCTGGACACGTGCGAGCACGTCATCGACGCCTGCCGCGGGCTGGCCGAGGAAATCACCGAACGCGCGCCCGGCGTCACGGTCCTCGCGACAAGCAGGCAGCGGCTCGGCGCCCGGGAGGAATCCGTCTTCCTGCTCGGCCCGCTGCCGGTCCCGGAGACGTTCGCCGCGCGGGCGCCGGGAGATGCCGTCGACCTGTTCGCCCAGCGGGCCGCCAGCGTCGTCCCCGGTTTCACGGTGACCGGCACCAACCGCGACGACGTGCTGCGCACGTGTGCCCGGCTGGGCGGCATCCCGCTCGCGGTCGAGCTGGCCGCGGTCCGGCTGCGGGCCCTGGACGTCCGCCAGCTGGCCGACGGCCTGGACGGCCGGGTGCTGTCCCTGACCGGCGGCAGGCGCACCGCGCATCCGCGCCACCGTGAGCTGCGCACCGCCATCCGCTGGAGCTATGACCTGTGCACCGCCGCCGAGCAGGAACTGTGGACCCGGCTGTCGGTCTTCGCCGGCCCCTTCGACCTCGCCTCCGTCACGTCGGTGTGCGCCTGCGACTCGCGTCCCGGCCCCGAGATCGCGACCGCCCTGCTCGGCCTGGCTGAGAAGTCCGTGCTCTCCCCGGACTACGGGGCCGACGGCACTCCGCGGTTCCGGATGCCCGGCGGCATCCGCGAGTACGGCGCCGAGCTGCTGTCCGGTGCCGGGGCGGAAGAGAAGCTGCGCAGCCGTCACATCGCCCGCTACCTGGGGATGGCCCGGCACCTGGACGCCGACCCCATGCACGACCAGCCCGTCAAGTACCGGGCGCTGCGCCGCGAGCACGACGACATCCGGGCCGCCATCGAGTACGCGCTGGAGGTGCCGGGCAACGACAGCGCCGCGGTGTCCATCGTGACCTCGCTCTTCCTGTACTGGGTGATCTCCGGCCTGCTGCGCGAGGGCGAGTACTGGCTGGACCAGGTACTGCGGCGCTGCCCCGCCGCGACCCCGTCCCGGGCACGGCTGCTGATCGTGCGGGCCCTGCTGTTCATCCAGCTGGGGGAGATCGGCCCGGCCCGCGCGGACGCCGAGGCGGCGATCGGCATCGCCGCCTCCCACGGTGCCGCCGACCTGGCGGCCCGGGCCCGGGTGGTGATGCACCAGGCTCTGACCTGGGAGGACGATCTGGCCGAGGCCGACGTCGTGGCCGCCGAGGCGCTGCCGGAACTCCGGACGGCCGGGGACACGGCCGGCCTGGCGATGATCTACATCCAGATCGCCCTCGGCCACCTGCAGGCCAAGGACCCGAAGTCCTGCTCGGCCGCCTGCCAGGAAGGGCTGAGCGGGCTTCCGGAGGGCGAGCTGTGGGCCCGCGGCTACCTTCTCGGCCTGGGAGGCTGCGCCCAGTTCATGATGGGCGTCGTGGAGCCCGGCGCGGAGGCGGTGCGCCTGGGACTGTCCCTGAACCACAAGCTCGGCGACACCATCGCCGTGGCGTACGGCATCGGGATGCTTGGCATCATGGCCGCCGGCCAGGGGCGGCTCGAGCGCGCCGCGTGGCTGCTCGGCGCGTCCGGCACGCTGTGGGAGCATTCCGGGCTCCGGTACGCCGGCCATCCTTTCCTCGAGGAACAGCACCGGCAGGCGGCCTCGGCCGTCGCGGGCGGTCTCGGCCACGAACGGTACCGGAGGCTGACGGCCCTGGCCTCGACCGCCGACGTCGGGGAAATCGTGGAACTCGCGCTATCTGACGGTAACGGCGTGGCGGCGCTGACGCAGTAGTAATCTTTTCGCACCCCAGCAACGCCGCCTACCCCAACGGCTACGAGGTCCCCATGCCGCATGCCCCGACGGCACGGCCCGCCCGCCGCCCGCCGGACGCCCGCCCGTTCGTCGGCCGGACCGCCGAGCTCGCCCAGCTCGACGCCTTGCTCTCGCGGGCCCGCCTGGTCACGATCACCGGCCCCGGCGGGGTCGGCAAGACCCGCCTGGCCCAGCGCGCCGCCGCCCGCGCCGCCGCGGCGAGCGGGCTCCCGGTCACCGCGGTCGGGCTGTCCGCGGTCGCCGACCCCCGGCTGCTGCCGCACGCGATCGCCGCGCGGCTGGGCCTGACCGAGCAGGACGTCTCGAGTGCCCGGGAAGCGGTCCTGCGCTATCTGCGTGACCGGAAGACGCTGCTCGTCCTGGACACCTGCGAGCATCTTCTCGACGACTGCGCCGAGCTGGTCGAGGTCATGCTGCGGGACACCGACGGCACCACCGTCCTGACCACGAGCAGGCAGCCCCTCGACGTCGTCGGCGAGAGCATTCTCCCGCTGGCCCCGCTGGCGGTCCCCGCCGGGACCGACGAGGCCGGCCGGACCGACGCCTCGGAGCTGTTCGCCCAGCTGGCCGCGCGGGCCGTCCCCGGGTTCGCGATCACCCCTGACAACGCCTCCGACGTGGCGGCCGTGTGCCGGCGCGCGGACGGCATCCCGCTGGCCATCGAGGTGGCCGCGGCCCGGCTGCGCACGATGTCCGTGGCCGAGCTGGCCCGGCAGTCGTCCGTGGTGGCGCCGGGCGGTCCGGTCGACCGGGCGCTGACCTGGAGCTACGGCCTGTGCGACGAGGCGGAGCGATTGCTGTGGGAGCGGCTCTCGGTGTTCGCCGGGCCGTTCACCGTCGAGGCGGCGGAGGAGGTCTGTTCCGGCCGCGGCCTGCCACGGGACGCCGTCCTGGAGACGCTTATCGGCCTGGTCGACAAGTCTGTCCTGGCCCGGGATGCGGGTGACGGGATGGAAGGCGACCCCGACGACGGCCCCGCCCGGTTCCGGCAGCTGGACACGGTCCGGGAGTTCGGGATGTGCCGGCTGGCGGATTCCGGGACGGTGACCGCCGTGCGGCGGCGGCTCATCGACCGCTACCTGGCCCGGGCCCGGCACTTCCGTGACCATTTCGCCGATGATGACCAGGCCGGGCGCCTGGCCGCGCTTCGCCACGGCCACGCCAACCTTCAGGCGGCGCTGGGATACTGCCTGCTGGACGACGCCAGCAGGGAATTCGAGGTACTGGGCGCGGAGCTGGCGACCGCGCTGTTCGGGTACTGGCAGGCGGCCGGACTGCAGCGCGAGGGCACGCACTGGATGGACCGGGTGCTGGAGCGTTTCCCCGGACCGGGGCGGGAGCGGGTGCGGGCGCTGGGCGTGCGCTGCTATCTGGGGACCACCGCCGGAGACGGGCGGCGGGCGATCGAGGACGGCCGCGCGTGCGTGCGGCTGGCGGCCGGCCTCGGCGACGAGCTCGCCGAGGCCCGCGGCTACCTGTACCTGTGCCACGCGCTGACCGTGGCCGGGGACTACCCGGCCGCGCTGGACGCCGGCTCGCGGGCCGAGCCCCGGCTGAAGGAGCTCCGCGACGGCATCGGGCTGCGCATCCTCGCCGCCCACATGGCGCACGCGCACCAGCTGGCCGGGAACCTGTCCGACGCCGACGTCTGGTACCGGCGCGGCGTCGACCTGTGGGGGCGGACCGACGAGCGCTGGTCGACCGGCTGGCTGCACCTGGTCGGCGGCTACACCTTCCTCCAGCAGGGCAGGCTGGAGGAATGCGCCGCCGCCTGGCGGGTCGCGCTGCGCAAGAAGCACAGCATCGGCGACGTCGTCGGCACCGGCTTCGCCCTGGAGGCGTTCAGCATGCTGGCCGTGGCCCGGGGCCAGGACGAGCAGGCGGCCTGGCTGTTCGGCGCGGCCGAGCCGATGTGGAACCGGGCCGGAGCCATGCTGTCGGCCAACCGGCCCCTCCTGGAGCTGCGGCAGGGCCTGTTCTCGCAGGTCCGCGGCCGGCTCGGGGCCCGGCGGTTCGACGTCCTGTTCGGCCGGGGCGAACGGTGCCCGCTGCCGGCCGCCATCGAGGCGGCGGGATCCGACTCCGGCTTCGACGCGCTCCCCGGCCCGGCGGAGCCCCAGACCCTCACCCGGCGCGAAGAAGAGGTCGCGGAACTGGCGATCACCGGACTGTCCAACCGGGAAATCGCCGAGCGGATGACCGTATCCAAGCGGACCGTGGACACCCATATCGAGCACATTTACGCCAAGACGGGAGTTTCCTCGCGGATCGCGCTGGCCCGGTGGCTGCGCTCCCGCGCGTGATCCCCGCGCGGGATTATCCCTCCCGCATTCCGGTAACAGCGTTTCCCCTGCTCGCAATTGCGTTTCGCAAATGCGTCGCCACCTGCGGATTTTCTCGGCGAAATCCGCTGACCGCCTATATCCCCGCATACTATCCTTTGGGCACTACTGACGAACTGAGGTGCTTATGGTGCGCGTACAGGAAAACCGGCGCGCCGGGCAGCTTCCCTCGGAGATCACCGGTTTCGTCGGCCGCAAGGCGGAACTCTCCCAGCTGCTGAAGCTGATCGGCGGCTCACGGCTGGTCACCGTGACCGGAACCGGAGGGGTCGGCAAGACCCGGCTCGCGCTCCGCGCGGCCGCGGCGGCGTCCGGCCGCTACGAGGGCGTGTTCCTCGCGGAACTGTCCGACCTGCGCGACCCCGGCCTCCTCGAGCGCACCGTCGCGACCGCCCTCGGGCTGCACGAGCGGGACACCCGGTCCGGCCTGGACGCTGTGCTCGAACGGGTCCGGAACCGGCCCGTCCTGCTGGTCCTCGACACCTGCGAGCACCTGATCGACGAGTGCGCGGAGTTCGCCGCGACGGTCCTGGCCCGGGCGGCCGGAGTCACGCTGCTGGCGACCAGCAGGCAGCCGCTGGACGTGCCCGGCGAGGCCGTCCTCCCCCTGGCCCCGCTGCCGGTAGTCGCCGACACCCCCGGCGACGCCGTCGAACTGTTCGCCCAGCGCGCCGCCGCCGCCGTCCCCGGATTCACCGTGACCGACGGCAACCGGGACGACGTGGCCCGCGTCTGCCGCCGCCTGGGCGGCGTCCCGCTGGCCATCGAACTGGCCGCCGTGCGGCTGCGCGCCCTGCCGCTGCGTGACCTGTCCGCCCGGCTGGACAGGCAGTTCCGGGTACTCGACGCCGCCCGCCGCGGCCCCGCGCCGGACCGCCTCCAGAGCCTGCACGGCGCCATCTCCTGGAGTTACAACCTGTGCTCGCCGGCCGAGCAGGCAGTGTGGGCACGGCTTTCCGTCTTCCCGGGCGATTTCAGCATCCGCGCGGCCGAGGCGATCGTCGCGGGCGACGGCATCACCCGCGACGAGGCCACGACGGCCATCATCGGACTGGTCGACAAGTCAGTGGTGCCGCGCAGCGACGCGGGCGGGACCCGCTACCGGCTGCTGGACACGATCCGCGACTTCGGGGCGGCCCGGCTCGCCGAGTCCCCGGCCGCCTCCGCCGTCCGGGACCGCCACGCCGCCTGGTACTTCCAGGCGGCCCGGGACTTCTACCGGAACCTCCCCAGCGGGGACCAGCTGGAGGACCTGGCCCGGCTGCGGATGGAGCACCCCAGCATCCGGGCGGCGCTGGCCCACACACTGTCCCGGGTTCCCCCCGCCGGAGCCCGTGCCGCCGCGGCCTCCGGCGTTCCGGCTCAGGCCCGCTGGGAGACGGACACCGGGATGAGCCAGGACCCGGAGACCCGGCTGAGCCCGGAGGAGGAGGACAGGCTGCGCCGGGAGGCCGCGTCGGGGGCCGCCGACCAGTACGCCTAATGGAAGATCTCCGGCAGGCTCAGCGAGGGCCGG
>Ga0131853_10011383_pt1 | contig 16284 bp, 8 predicted proteins | sample TergutLab28metaG_FD_92764 | JGI IMG/M metagenome (GOLD analysis project Ga0131853, IMG submission 92764) | Labiotermes labralis P1 segment gut microbial communities from Petit-Saut dam, French Guiana - Lab288 P1 (version 2) (version 2) | ecosystem: Host-associated > Arthropoda: Insects >...
GCAGAACACCGCATGCAGTAGGACACGGTCTTATTTTCCTGATGATGGGCATAATGATGCCCGAAACATGTTGAGATAGAAGTTTGATAATAAACATCGAATTAGTTGCATCTTGTTGGTTCTCTCTCGTCACCTTTTGGTACATTTCTCGACAACAATACGGCATTATGAATGAAGTCATCGCGTTGTGTATTTATATATTAACTTTATCAATATATATTCCAGTCAACACAACTATATAAAAAAACATAAGTTAAAGCGATATGTTTCGACTTAAAAAGTCATCTTCAGGCTAAGCTAAGAACCATGAAATTTTTTACATTGTGGCTGCGCGCATTTGGGATCCCAGATGGCTTACAGCAAAAATTGTAAGCCATCTGGGATCCCAAATGCGCGCAGCCACACTGTAAAGAATTTCATGTATCTTAGCTTAGCCTGAAGATGACTCTTTAAGTCGAAACATGTCGCTTTAACTTATGTTTTTATTATATAGTTTTGTTGCCGGAAATATATATTAATAAAGTGAATACGGCATTACTTCCAAGAAGACGGTTGATTGAAGTTGTTGAATTACAAAGAAACATGTTACTGATCGGTAAGGAAATAGTATTTACTCAGGAGACTGAGGGAAAAATCGGTAATGGTTCCAAATTAAAAGGCATCAAACGGGCGCTTATGATAAACAGTAATGTACAGTTCTCAGTAACATCTAATAATATTAATCAATCATATGGGTGAGGAGAGGGGGGTGTATAGGGTCTTGCTGGGGAAACCGGAGGGAAGGAGACCACTGGGGGACCTAGGAGTAAATGGGTGTATAATATTATGATGGGCCTTCAGGAGGTGGGATGTGGGTATATGGACTGGATTGGGCTGGCCCAGGATAGAGACAGGTGGCTGACGCTTGTGAGTGCGGTAATGAACCTTCGGGTTCCGTGAAATGCGGAGAATTTCTTGACTAGCTGCACACCAATTAGCTTCTCAAGAAGGACTCTGCACCATGGAGTAAGTAAGTATGTGCAGGCAGCAAATCCTGTCTTTTGGGAACATAAGCAAAATTTAGGCTTGTAAAGTGACTCTGCTTTTGTACCTGCCGAAGTACAATTTTAAGGGTTGATCATTTTATTTGTAGCCCAGGTTAGTACGGACCATTACGAAAACATTTCGACAAACCTTATAAAATATAATAAGTAAGGACCAGTCCCATTGCAGACACAGTAGCTACAGTCAAATAACTAAAGAGGGCCAATCAATTCCAACTAAAATATTATTTCTTCGGAAGTATGAGTTGAGATCTTCGCTGTTCTGGGGTTTTACTCAACGTAGGTTAGCTGTTTGTTACAGAAGTTTCGGGGACAATATATCGATCATATTTCCAAGAGTCAAACTTAAATATGGGCAGGCAGCAGCACACGTTTCTTGCATAAATTTCCCAAATATAAAATAAATCAAGATCAAAGGCAGAAGTTTGGTGGATATTTTCTTCTTTGTAAGCAATCAACAAGCTGCAAAAATTTCCATTTATTGATCCTTTTAAGTCAGCTCTACATATTTCGAGCGACAAATTCGCCCTTTTTGACTGTATATACAGTCAAAACGTACTCCTGAGGATGGGCGAGTTTGTCACCCGAAACATGTTGAGCTGACTTAAAAGGATCAATAAACGGAATTTGTTGCATCTTGTTAGTTGCTTACATCATTGTTCTAATGATGCACGGTCTCAGAAATATAAACTTTTCTTCTTTCTTGTTCCGCAGGTTCAAAATTCATATCTTTGCCTACAGATTGGCCTGCTTGCCTGAATATGTCTGTGTTTTCTCACTCCTTCCGGCCAGACATTCAGTAGCTATTTCAGTTTCTAACATGACCTCTGTCCTTCCCATTCGTTCTCTAATGGTCCTATGACAGTGTAGTCAAATAAATAATAAACCAACAGCAAAACAAAATAAACCCTTATCAGAACGTATTCTCTTTCTAAGTGGTATATTCTGTGAGTAGAAAACAGACGGTTAAAATCTGTCGACACATAAGGCCATAGATATGCGATAGTGTGTTCCAAGTACGAGGAGTTCGTTGCAATAACTTCTGTTCTGTACGTCCTAAGAAGTTTCGTGAAACACGACCTCGTGCGCATGATCAGATGAGCTTAGTTCCGGTTGTTTATTACTTCCGTCTGTACATTACTTCCGGATGAATAAATTTACTACTTACTCATTGCAGAATAGAGCAGCAGGGCATTGGAATTTCTCGTAACATTGAATATATTGCTTGCATGAGATGCAGATTTTCTATTCAACGCTCTACCAATACCAAGCGTGTATCCAGGCATGAATAAATCCCCTTACGTTCCGTTGCATACTTCACACACCATAAGAGCTTTCATGTAACACTTACAGAATTCAGTGAAATATATATATATATATATATATATATATAATCTTTGTCACGCTTGCCCATTTTTTGGAAAACTGAAAACGATTAAGATCATAAATTTTAATCGAAACTAAATTCATGGCTATATTTTCGAATATGATGGAAATGAATTCGGTAGGATTCAGCAAATCAGTTGCCATATACTGTTAAGAACACTGTATTAAACATGAACAGAAAATAAAAGCTCCAAAATACATTCCATCTCCTTGAAATCAATTCTTTCCTTTCAGCAGGGCAATTAAGTCTTATTTCCCTTCACGCAAATGAAAAAGTAACCAGATTGGTTCAAATCTTTTAGTATTTTTGATTGAATTCATACGTCAAACACATCATTTATTATATGGCGGCCTCCATACAATAAATGGTGTGTTTGACGTATGCTGTTTTTATCTTTAATATTTAAACTCTTAATACATCGGGATGACTTCAATCAAATTTATAGCTAGTCACGCTAATTGCATCAATCAATATAAGAACCTTAGAACCAAAGTTTTAAAACGCTGCGCTAACATATATTTTAACCGTCACCGCATGCAACAGGCCATAGTTCCGATGTACGCGAACGTTCAAATCCCACAAACATCTCCTGCTTCTGCCTCCATACAATAAATGATGTGTTTGACGCATACTGATTTATCTTTTAATATTCAAATATTTTATGGTATCTGTTTTTGAATGTGTTTATTTCACGCATTTCAAATTTCAAATAATATTGCAAATTCAGTAACACGCAACTCTGAAGCATTATAATGGGTATCTTCATAATTTTTCTTCTTGTTTATGTGTTTACTAAACTTGCTGTCATTAAGAGTAGAATATGAGCTCACGGTTTTTGAAAATGTGGTGAAGAAAGAGGTATTTGAGACTAAGAAGAATTAAACAGATACTGGAGAAAATTATATAATAAAGAGTAAATTGGTTTGCACTAAATATTAAATATTATTCGGAGTATTAAATTACAGTGGAAAAGATTGACTGGGCATGTGGGCACGTATAGGATAGAACAGAATATTACGCACGGCTTTAGTAGGGAAACCTGAAAGAAAGAACCACTTGGAAGACGTTGGTATTGATCGGAATATAATATTAAAATGCATGTTAAATGAATATGATGGAGGTACTGGCTTAAATTAATTTCTCTCGCGAAAGAGACAAGGGATTGTATGTTGCGAACATGGTAGTGAAAGGCCCGGTTCTACAAAATCCTGGGAATTCCTTGGCTAGCTGAGGGAATATTGATTTCTCAAGAAGGACTTTGCTCCGTGGTCTTAGCTAACTATTTTGGTGGCATTTAAAAATTGTTAACTACGTTATGAATTTTCGACGCCAACAACAACACAAAAAAAATGAAGTCAGTAATTAGTCGATCAGTTTTCAACATAGAATATGTTCCCCTGGAGTCAGATATTCTCTGCCCCTCTACAGGGGTGCTAATAAATCCTTAGCCCGACTAGGAAGGAAACAATCTAATGTTTCTGTCAGAATGACGTGAATTTCCTTCGGCGCCTTGCCTTGCAGGAAAAGAAACTCGATGACAGCTCGCGTCTCGATTTTGTTGAAATCGCGCGCATCCCTGACATGCTTCTGAGCTTGTTTCCTTCCTGGTCGGGCTAAGGAATTACCAGCACCCTGGTATTTTTTTTAAATATTCATGACATCCGAGAATATTCAAAATCAAAGCAGTAAAACTTATCTCTTTTTATACATAGTTTTCCCACCACGAGCCTCTTCTACGAAAAAGCTTTGAGTTTAGTATCAACGTGTTATGAAACAGAACTTATGATTGAAGTCTAGTAGCCATAGGGTACGTCGTCAGTGTGATATGAAGGTATTGCAGTGTTGTTGATAAAAGTGGGAGTCTCTTAGGAAATGAAGCCGTGTTTATTAATAATTATAATAAGGAAACGCCTCCAGGTAGTTGGTAAAAACTGCGAATCAACACAGTGTCTAACAACATGAAGCTGTCGGCTTAAAATTTGAGGTGCATCACGTAAACAAAATTTACCCGAAATGTTCTCAGTATTTTCGGATAATAGAGAGTCGGAGAGACTATATAGCAACGAACACGTGATCAGATCTCCATTTTGTGCCTGTACATTTTAATGAGGGGCACACAGTGGCGCAGTTAGTTGAAACACTGCACTAGAGGTCGGAAGGTCGCGGGTTCGATTTCCGCAATCTGACCTTACGGTCGACTCATCCTCTAACAGGGATGATTATCAGGAATATTGCCTGGGGATTAAAGGCGGGCAGCGCGCAGGGCTGACAACCTTACCACCTTCATGTGAAGACTGTATTGAAATCTGGGAGCCTCAGATTCTTGGAAATCTCAGGTCCTGCCCGGCCGTGTACAAGGATTGCTTTACCGTTAACTTCCAATGAATGAGAACAACGGTACAGGAAAAACCCTCTCCTCGAAAGGATCTATAATGGGTGGCCGGACTTAATATTATCCTAAGGTAGCGAGGCCAGCAGGTTTAGCAAATTTTACACACTGACCGCCCTAATGAAATATTTTATCAACTTTAGTAATAAAAATTTCAAAACGATCATTTACTTAATACTGTTACGTACTTAATATAAAGAAACAAAAAATACAACGGTTTTCATTACAACGTTACCGGAACACCCACACACACACACACATATATCACGGACAGGCTTTCTGTCTGTAGTGGTTTGAGTTGGATATTTTCTATGCTACGAAGGAAGTACAACACTTTTAAGTCCGTCGTGTTTACCCTTACAATCCATTCTGCGAAACTTTCAGTTAAAGGACCTCCAACATCTCCATAGTATATACTTACAAATTTGGAGCCAAGTGTATCGTAAAGAAAAATATAATAATTTAATTTGAGTACTTTAATATAAAAATGAAAATAAAGTACTAAAAATACTTAGAATTTCAAAAAGAAACCTCACATTTGACTTCCACAATCTCTTCTTCAGACATACATAAACACACACACACACACACACACACAAACACATGTTTCTCATTTTGACTAGAATAAAAAAAGCGGTGGGCCTAATATTTGGATTTAATATTGAGCATAGAAACTGAAAATGGAACAGCTGTTACATCCTGTATTCCCCAAAATAATGTCGCTGTTTAGTGACTACTGGAGATACCTCACCCCGAAGTGCCTATTCCTTCTCCTCAAACTGCGCCTTCCGCAAAGAATCCTTTTAAAAGCGTGGCGAAACTCAGGGCTAAATATCGTGTAAATAATCGGATTAAGCGTCGAATTAAAATAACCCAACCATATGAAGAAAGCAATTACATACTCGTTGAATTTGTACGTACTGCATGCAGACAAAAGAATTGCCATTATAAAGAAAGGTAACCAGCATATCACGAAAGCTCCAGTAATAATAGCCAAGGTTTTGGCTGCTTTTCTTTCTCTTTTTGAATCAGCAGAGTCCTTTGGTTTTCTCTTAGTAGGATAATGATGTTGCTGATAACTAGGGCTAATATTGCAGTCTGTCACGGTGGGAGCCTCTGGTTCAAGCCCGTTGGCGAAAGACCCCTTCTCAGGACTCGTATTAGTGGAGGAAACGGTGGTGAACGCGGTGGTAGTTTCAGAAATTGTCGGTAGAGGGCGACCAATCACTGTGACTACCGCCGCTGCTATTCCTCCTGTTGTACCTGGAACAAGAAGCAATTTATAACAGTTTCTTGCCACATTATTTACTTTCTCGTCCATTAAAGGCACATTTTTGCTAACAAATTTCTGGTCATTTTTAAGACGCTGCCGTTCTCAAGCCGTCATCATTAGATTCACTATTTACTACATTCTTGCAAAAAATGCGCACCATTTTTCCGACAAAAAACTATAAAGTTAAAATAGTTCTATTTCTCTGTTACTTCGTCCGAAAATAGTTCTATTTCTCTGTTACTTCATCCTAAAAGAGTTCTATTTCACTGTTACTTCATCCTAAAATAGTTCTATTTCTCTGTTACTTCATCCTAAAATAGTTCTATTTCTCAGTTACTTCATCCTAAAATAGTTCTATTTCTCTGTTACTTCATCCTAAAATGTTAACATATATATTATATGATGAAAGTTGGAGTTAAATATTATTGTCTTAGAGTGTTGTATGTATGTCAAAGTCACACCTATTTATTTAATAAATATTAGGCCTACATATTAGAAGAAAATACGAGTAAAATTTTCCTTGTGTTTGTGTGTTCCTAAAAAATTATTACAAAAACAGAGGCAATGTATACGAATAAATACATGTAACACTGCGGTGCATTGGCGTAAACACTGTAGCTGTGGAAAACATAAATAATTCATTTCCTAAGTGTGTGTCTGTAGCTTTAGATATCCAGTATGCAATGCTCATGTGCTGTATCGCCGTCTGTGACCTGTCGGGCTCTAATACATTTTTCCACAATTCCTAATAAAAGGCACAATTTTCAGAAAAAAAGCTACCGAACATAAAATGTATTTGTCTTTTTCTACAACTTTTGTCTGAAATATTTCCAATTCTAAGAGGAACTAAGCTAGATATTATCATAAATGGACTGAGCCTTTCATGTAAAACACCCACTGTACTTGTCAGATTTTAATTAAATTGGAATTTTCTCGACATACTTTCGAAAAATTCTTCAATATAAAATTTCATGAAAGTCCGTCCAGTGGGAGCGGAGCTGTTCGATGCAGAAGGCCGGACAGACGGACAGAAAGACCCGACGAAGCTAAGAGTCCCTCTTCGCAGTTTTGTGAGCGTACTTCAGAAACTGACTCTTTCCCTACAAAGACCTAACCGACTGTTCTTTCTACTGGAAACAAGCCGTGTTCTCTGCGAAGTACGAACTTAAATCTTAGAGTTTACATTCATTTCACTCTTCAGAAGTTAAAAATTTGGAAGGTTGGTTAGTCTCACGATTAATTTATCATTGCAAGGGGTTATTCATATAAGGACGAGACGTAATACATAGTATTTTGTGGCTTATTTTTATGACATCATCAGTGTCAGACTATATAGTGTATAATGTAAAATAATAGTTCCATTCGTCTAGAGAGACTGAGGAAACCCAACGACAGCCTCAGTCAGAAGAGACGGCCTTCGTCCTAGATTCGACCCTGCAATTTCTCCCACGTCCACCAGACACATGTTAAACAATAATAAAATATCGACGTTTCAGTCAATAACCTGCTGGGCCTGTCTCAATGTCGTCGATTTATTGACATGTGACTTCATTTGTAGCAGGAACGGAAGTAGAAGTGAAGGAAACAAGATGCGGAAATTGAAATAAACCTCTAAGAAAACCATAGTTGTCAGAAGGCACGGATTTAGAGAGGTGGAAAGCAATCAGCCTTTGAGTCATCAGGCGCTGCCTCGTAGAAATTAAAGCAAGAGTAAAAACAAATTAAATTTCTGGTGTCTTTTATTCCTACAGAAGAATTTAATATTGAGAGTATTTTAGACTAATATCCGCATTAAGGAAGAAATATTTTTAGAGGGCTCTGTATGTGCAGAGTCTTGTCGTTTTGGATACAACGTTTACAACAAACGTTTCGGAAGTTAAGTTCCGCTTCCTTTTTCGGTGCTGAATAAAGGAATTTTGAACCCTGAATATGGAAGAAGGTTGGTACTTCAAATTAAGAGCCCCTATCTCCATGGTTAAATCTTTAATCTTAAATATGGATACATTAATTTCTTCCAAAATTTTAGTACCTACCTACCTACCAAACTGTATGATGTCACCACTTAGAAATCGTCACTGTACAAAGTTATTGTATTAAGTAAATCATATCTCGAATATGGAGCAGCTGAATCAGAAGAACGTTTAATAATCATGACACTTCAAGAACACTAAAAGATATTAAACATATAAAAGAATATGTAGACCTACAAGTTGATTTCCTTACAGAAATTAGTGATTATGACTGGTTGGAGAAGTGGTGGATGAACTGGATAAATGTTACGTTCCGTGGTGGTTATTTTATGCTGTCACAATGATCCTCTTCTACTTGTATTAAACAAGACTTTTCAGTATGAACAATGATCAAAAATTAATAATTTTGAAGAATAATATACTGATGTTTACGTGTGAACCTAAGGCACAATAAATAATGGAAGCATCGGGAAAATTACGCAATGAGGAAGAATAAAATTTTTTCCTTATCATAAAATTATTAGTGACGAAGCCTGAGTGACAGGACAATATGGGAAAGTAATTCTTATTTTGAATATATATATATATACAGAACTACAAAAATATTTGCGTGAAAATTTTTAAAAATTATTTAAAATCTCCTGTAGAAGCAGAACTGTGTCTCTATTCCGGGGGTAAAGCGGCCGAGGCGTGGAGCTAATCATCCACCTACTTCTGTGCCTGCTTGACGAGTAACGGGTCAGCCGTCGGAATAAATATTTCACATTTCTGATTCTCAAGGTTTATTACATAACCATCACAATGAAAAGTAAGCTAGATGTTTTACGGTCACCATAGGCGTTCTTTTCACCATAGGCGTTCTTTTTCTCTCAAAGGGTTACTTGAATTTACTCTTTTCAAATAAGTTTATCTGCATAAAGCTTATGGAATTCCGTATGTATTTATGCCATCTCCGTAATTATCATGGCCACCATGTAGCTACTAAAGATGTATGAATTTAAAATACAACATGGATTCCTGTCGTTGATTTCGAAGTAATGACACGAGGATGTGATAATAGGGACCAAGTAGACTATATTCATTCATAAAATAATACAACAAAGGTAAATGGCTTGCCTTTTGAAGTATTATTACTCTATTTAAGTGCTCTTTGATGTACTATTACTCTATTTAAGTGCTTTTGAAATTTATATTACTAATCCAACGGTCAATAGTAATTCCCAATGTCACCCTAAAGCGTTCACTCATCTAATAGCGAAAATTCAAAGCCGGCAATAACACAAAGGAGTGGATATAAAATTCAAAATTTTAAAAATTAAAACCTCATATTCAGAATATTTCCTATATTGTACAAAATTTAGAACTTAGTTTTCTTTTAAATTTAAATTTAAATTTAAATTTAGAACTTAGTTACCTTTTAAATATCTCTGAAGAGGCCCGTGTTATTTTTTGAATTTAAATTGTGTTTTACCTTTTATTTCCTCGTTCCGAATAAGTAGTAAGAAGAAACATGGGAACTAAAATTGAGACAAACAAAATTGTTGTGTAAAAAATAACATTTCTTTTCATTTGTAACAATTTTGATATTTCATTACATATTCAATACATATTCATAATATTCAAGTTTTGTAATCTAAAAGCCTATTTCTACAGAGTCAGAGGTACAGTAATTTATTTAAATATATCCGTCACCGTTACGTCGTGAACTGCATTTATATCCAGGCAAAATTAAAGTAACATACAATGCACATTTCTGAATCACGCTAAATAACACCATGACACAGATGAAACAAGTACATGGACAGGTTTATATAATAACACTAAATTAAAAACTCCAGAAGGAAACAGGAGTGTAGGAAGACCAAAGTTAAGGTGGATGGACGACGTGAGGGATCACCTGAGGAGGATGGGTGTCACAAACTGGAGGATACGTGCACACAGAAGAGACGACTGGAAGATGATCGTGGAGGAGGTCAAGGTCCTACAAGGACTGTAGAGCCATGGAGTAGTAGTAGTAGTTAAATTAAAATTCCGACTCAAATTTTAAAACCAAAAATAATAGGCCCAATTCACTTCTCCTGGTTCCTGAATATGAACTACCACGATGAAGAATCCAATAGTAGGTCAGCTTGCAAAGACATTTTTCAGCATTTGTTGGAATATGAATCTTCAATACAGTGGAAATAAATGTCAAACCACTTGATACCTCTTGCGTTAGTTGAATACAACGGAAATTTGAACATCAGGTTTAATAACCTTGTGAAACAAGGATTTCAGCTAAGTCTATATAATAAAAGAAGGCGCCTGTGTCTTATATAGCAGCCGTAACTCATCAGGAAATAAAAGATAGGTGCTTGGAGTCTGGCAGTATCATGTGCACGCCAGGAGAAGTCAGAGCTCTATAGATAGGGCGGAACAAAATCCACGGTATGCTGTGTCTCAAAAGGCTGGGTCGACTTACCTGCACTTTAGAACAGCTTTGCCCTTAAAGGGCTCCGCACAATATTGTTAGGGGTTCCGCGAGAAATAGCGGAAGAAGAGAATAACAACTTTGAAATGCGGCCAAAAATTCCAAATATCCTTTGAAATATCGCGGGAACTTTTTCCCGGCCTTTGACAATACTGGAATCCGTGACTTGATATATTTGTATTGAATAAAAGATTAGAAAATACAAAAAGACAGGAAAAAATGCTTAGATTTTCTTTTTCAATGCCAACTTATGTATATGCCTATATATACGTATCAACTCTTCTCAAATAAAGTTTATTGACAACAAATTCGTCGTATTTCAATCTCCCTCTCTTCTATCAGATCCTCCTTGTCTCTAAAGGTTTTCGATGATTAGGGGTTTCTCGAAATATGAAAAAATGATTTTCGGTGCTCTTCCATGAAAGAAAAAGCTTTGTCTCACTGCTAAACGAGAATGTTCCCTTTCCGCCCATATCAAAATCATCATCGTCATCATAAACATCAAGGATTGGACCCTTTGATCCGTTCCGTCTCCAGAGTTACAGCTGCTCGCGCCAACGCTTCTTCGGTCTTCCAATTGTCCTCCTTCCTTGTGGTCTGTAGTGGTATGATTTCAAAGGGATTCGGTTTTGTGGCTTTCTTTGCAAGTGTAGAAGCCATTTCCGTCTGTATTCATCTATCTTGTCTAATATGCCTGTAATCCGTAGTTCGCGGAGTGTGTAGTCGTTTGTTTTGTGATCATCAAGGGTGTAGCCTGCCAAAGGTCTCAGTAACTTCATTTCTGCCACTTCAATTCTTCGTCTTTGTAAGGCTGTTAGAGTCCAATTTTCTGACCCAATAAACATGTAGGTAAAACTAGTGTGTTGTATATTTTCAAATGGTTTCCGTTCTCACTTTCTTAAAAGTAGTTTTCTTAATAATACCTATTAGTTGTAAAATTTTGCCAATTTGGTTTCTACATCATTACAAATTTGGTAAGATATACTGCAACCTAGATAAGTAAACTGGCTAACTTGTTCTAGTGTTTCATCATTTATAATAATTTTTGTTCTTAGGTGATCTGTCCCAACGAAACCAAATACCTTCGTCTTTTTCGTAGCAATTTCCAAATTATATCCTTTAGATATGTTATATAATAAATAAGCTGCCTTTTGCAAGTTGTCTTCTGTGTAAGAAATAATAAACAGGTCATCTGCAAATAATAGCGTGTATCAAAATCATTCAGTACAATGGGTTGCAGTAAGAGGACACCAGAGTTAACATGAAGCGAAGATACTAATTTCCACAATCACACAAAATGCGGATGACTTGAGGTAGGTATGTATCTGTTGAAACAGTAATAATGTTAACTAACAGCACACTACACATTCCCATTGTTAAGAACTTCCCATCTGTACACTCTCCGTGCCAACACGTGGTCGCACGGAATATAACCGTCCGGCTGAAACTTACCTGCGGCCCCAGCAATGACGCCCCCGGCAGCAGGATTCCGGACGGCGCCCGCGCCTGTTCCCGAAGATCCTGCCGACGCTGTCACCCGTCTCCTGATCCTCTTCCTAGCGGTCTGGAAGATCCGCCAGTATAAGAATAATATAACCAGTAGCGGGACATAGAAAGAGGATGCTGTGGCAAAGATCTGGTAGCCGACGTCCTGACTCACAAGGCACTTGCGTTCTTCTGAAACTCTATTCCCCCACTCAGGATCTTTCCAACCCAATAGAGGTGCTATACAAACGAGGAATGCCACTAACCATACCACCAAGATCATCAACCCGATCCTTCGGGCCGTCCTCTGATGGATATAATCGATGTTAGTTACTGCCCAGTACCTGCAAAGATAAACATTACCTGCTTAGTTTAAGCAGAGTATGTGTCGGGAAGTCTGTCTGTTGTCCTGCCATTTGCATTTATAGAAATCAGACGATGTCTCAATTATTTATGGCAGCATCACAAAATGGCAAAATTAAATTGCATTGCGTGTTGTGCTTCAGCTGTTTTCTTGCGTCGACTATTACTAGAAGTAAAGTAACTCCATGTCATATAATAAAACCGATTATTTTATCAGTTTTTACACTGTTATCAGAGGGCTTTGTAAAGGTTGTAATTGTTCTGCATGTGATTTAACAATATTAAAATGAAATCAGTAATAGATTCTTCTGTACCAATATTATTATTATATTTATTTATATTTTATTTTTTTTTTATTATTGTTGTTGAATCAACGGCCATCTCCACCTTTTAGGTTTCGAGTTTCAAGCTCCTTTCCTCAAATATTTTGTTAAAACTTCGGTGGCCCCTGTTACTACGGGTAACATAACACATTTCACGTTCCACATTACTTGTATATCTCTATACAAACTGTTGTATTTATTTTCTTTTCTGTTTCCTTTTGTCCGATATTCCAGCCCGCTACTATTACCACATATATCAGTACGCACGGTTTCTCTTTTTGTTTTAAATTATTGCATCCGGCCTATTTGACGCAACTTCTCTGTCTGTGTGCACCCATGTTTCCACAACACCATTACATCATTATGTTCACATACTGGCTGTGGTGTTTTAGTTTACCATTCTTCCCTCCTTTCTCTCTCTATCGTTTTGCATTTTGAATGATATAAATATGCATCAGCTCTATCCTGAGTATATAAGAACTTCTTCCTGAGGTTAAGTTTTCAAAACTTCTTTCCGTTCCTTACATAACCTGAATTTACTGCAAAATTACTATCAAATTCTTCATGCAAAATTGTTTTTTTGAAATAGTTTTTACTAATTGCTTGGTCCTGGACGGTCACTATTTTACTCTCTCTCTTTTTCTCTCTCTCTCCCTCCCTCCTTTGACGCCTCAAAATTTAGCTATCGCTATGGTTGTTTCGTATCCACCAGTTTTTCCTCTAAGGTACGTGGGAATTGTCCATACAACCTTTTTCCTTGTCATCTATTACTGTGTTCTCTGATGTGATGTCTCTCTCAAGGCTGTTATATTGCTTAGCATTGTCGGGGTCATGTTGTGTCAGTGCTTCTAAAATTGGTGTTTCTGGATCTTTTTTGCTGTCCACATATTCCATCGCTTCCATTACCTTTACTATGTAGGCTTCTTCCAACTACATCGTTCCACCCTTCCTGTTTCCTTGAAACAGATAATCTATCTACAACTGCCGCTGGGTGATGCTGTCCATTGGTGTCTAGCAAATTCCGCGTTTTTCTATCCAATATTCGCAGTTATTCTGTGTGCCAGTTAATAATTCTGTACTGTTACTGCTACTGAATAGCGACTGACTACGGGCTAGAAGGTTCGGGATCAAATCTCGGTGGGGACGGATTTTCCGCCCGTCCAGACCAGCCCTGGGGTCCACCCAGCCTCCTGTAAAATGGGTACCGGGCCTTTCCCGGGGGTAGAAGTGGCCGGGGCCTGGGGCTGACCCCCCACCCCCGTCTAGAGTGCCGAGGTCCTACAAAGAGTAGAGCTATACCTCTACTCACCGTAAGGGCCTTCGTGGCCTATAAAAGGGTGAAAACCTACCTACTGCTACTGATCCATTCGCCTGTGTTTTTTTTTTTGCGCTGAATTCTCTGTCCAAAGTTAATCTCAAACTACCCAAGTATTCCGTCTTCAGCTTTTCTTTCTCTTTCGTATGCCCAATCCCATGACTCGCTTCCGTCTCTGAATACTTATACGCGTTTCTCAGGTCCAGGTTTTAAGGTCCTCCTCAGTTGTATTTCCTATGTACGCTTTCCTCTAAACCTTACATTAAAAAAAAAAAAAATTGGCACACTTTTGCAATCCACGGTTCATACTAAATTCGTTGCTAATTGTCTACATATTATTCTTTATTTTTCAAATCTCCTCACCTCTGTCTAAAAACTTCTATTCATCCATACACAGTGAGTAGTTTATTTTCCTCTCAGTTCTTTTCACTCGATATCCACAATGAGCTCTGTTTAACTCGTGCACAGATGAGATAAATGCCGTACATCATAGAACGGCAATAATGAGTCACCCTGGAGGATTCCTCTTCCTCTGTCCATGGATTTCGATTGCACTGCTTCCTGTTTTGTTTTTGAAGCAGGCATTTTCTCTCATTTTTCCATATATGATCCGTAAAATTTGACATTTTACTGTTTACTCCTACCAATAAAATGGATTTTCCCACTCATATATTTACAATGCTGTTAAGAGTTTGCTGTCAATCAACCAACGTTACAGTTACGTGCACATTATTTTTCATCTTCTTGCTGTCCTGAGATAACTCTTTTGACATCACTGACCCTGACGACCTTTACGTTCAGGGTGATATCATTTTTACACTGTTGCGAATAAGCTCTGATCTTCCAGATGTGTAGAGATTCTGGCAATTTTTCTTCTTGGGGGCCTTGTGCATGTTTGTTAAGCAATTAATCGGTCGGTAGTTACTGACTTCCTTGTTGTCTCCTGATTTTGGCAGTAAATAAGTTACTTCTGTGGGTGACAATTCAGGCGTGTCCTACGGTTTTGCAATTATTGTGTTAAAGTTTCCATTGTATTCCTGTGAAGAGCGGCCATTGTTTATAACCAGTATTGTTTTATTTTATAACTTTCAGGAGATTTCTAATTGTGGATCTTGGAGAGAAATGATTTCCATAGTCCTCGTAGGTTTCAAATAAATGTTAATTTTTTTCTCTTCTAATCTAGACTTTTCTTCCATTATGTTGTTGTTTCCCCACCCCACCCCGCGACACTCCCACATTTACTTCCAGTGAGGCTCTGTTTCTTTCAAGTAGGGAGGCGTTTCTTTGGCCTCTGTATTCGTCGCATCCAGTATCCGTAACATTTTTAGCGTCTTCTTTGCACATCTAATTTTGTGTGTACTAGTTTCTCATTTTTCCTGATCTTCTTATGCTTTGGGCTTTGCTTGCACTTTCTGCCTCGGTGTCTCTAACAAGTGCGCTAGCTGCCTCGCATTTATCATTTAACACTTTTGAAATGCTTTCTCTCTTTCCCTATTTATTTTGCCATTGTCAGATCCTGTTAACGTTTTGGCCAGAACTCATCACTTTTCTCAAGTTGCTTAATGTATGATCTAATTCCCTTTTAGGTGGAAACATTAAACTAAGGGCGTTTGGAGAGAAAGTGGATGTAATAGATACCACAAATTGTCAATTAAACAGCTCAGCAATCGATGTATGAATGTAATAGGTACGAATACAGCAACCAGTGAGATAAAATGTCTCAGTGATTTATGACACATCTTCTTAGCTTATAGCTGTTCTTTTGTAATCTTGTTTGTTTATTGGGTTACATAAAAAATTTTGGTGAGTTTCTTGTTTATTTATTTATTTGTATATTAAGCTCTAAGCAGAAACGTGGTGTTTAGAAGCAAAAACGGTAGCAAAACTGAATTCCACAGAAATGGACTTTTGGCGACGATCGGCTCGAATTTCCAGGAAGGACAAAATTAGGAACACTATTATTAAACAAAAAAATGAATGTAACAAGGTCTGTTTTAGAAGATATTAAGACTGAACATCTAAAATGGTATGGACATGTTCAGAGAATGGAAGAAGGGAGACTACCAAAAAAAGTTATGAAATGGAGCCCACCAGGAAGAAGAAAACGAAGAAGACCTAAAGCTACATGGGCGGAAGGGATTACAGGACTGTTGGGGGAAAAGGGATTAATAGAAGAAGACTGGAATGACAGAGACAAATGGAGGAAGAAGATAATATAATTGTTAAAAGGGCGCAGGAAGATGTAGAAACGTCGAACAACCTGCTA
>Ga0131853_10011385_pt1 | contig 16284 bp, 20 predicted proteins | sample TergutLab28metaG_FD_92764 | JGI IMG/M metagenome (GOLD analysis project Ga0131853, IMG submission 92764) | Labiotermes labralis P1 segment gut microbial communities from Petit-Saut dam, French Guiana - Lab288 P1 (version 2) (version 2) | ecosystem: Host-associated > Arthropoda: Insects >...
CTCTAGGTATTGCGGTGGGTTTGCTGGTGCAGTTTATTGGAATATCAATTGCCAATCATCTAATCGGCGATGTAATGATTGCACAAAACCCCATGGCGATGTTCAGCTTTGTTGTTGCATGGCAAGCGATCATTGTATCTGCCCTACTCGCACTGGGAACAGTCCTGCTTTCCGCATGGCTGCCCGGGCGTAAAGCGGCTAAAGTCCCTGCAATTTCGGCTATTTTGAAGCATGGGGATGTGAAAGTAAAGGCAAAGCAAGTACGTGCCAACTGGTTTGTGAAAAAATTATTCGGTTTTGAGGGGATGCTTGCCTCTAAGAGCATGAAGCGCAGTAGGCGTAACTTTCGCGCTACGGTTTTATCCCTTTCGATTAGCATAGTGTTATTCCTGGCTGCAAGCAGCTTTGGGGCTCATTTGAATAGATTTGCAAGGCTAGTTGTCAATCCGCTGGATGCCGATGTAATGGGAGAGTATTCAAGTTCTCAGATGGTGATTCTTGACGAAGATGGGTATATGATTGACGTGGATTATAGCCCAATAACACCTGAAGTCGCAGAGGTAGTAATTGCTAGACTACGAGAATTTCCTGATACAACGGTAATAGGGGTGGGGACTAGAAATAGCAGCTGGAGAGTGACCGGTGGCAATGTACCTACATCGCTTTTATCTCAGGATATGTATAATTTTATTGGATTTGATGCGTCTGAAGAACAGACACACATGATGTTTACACTAGTGACTGTTGATCAGGCGACATATTTAGAGCTTGCAAGACATGCCGGTGTACCTGCTGGCTCTAACATATTAGTGAATTATCACAGGGTGCATATTGACGGCAGATGGGTGGAGTTTATGCCATTTGATTTTGCCGAAAAAACCGTTACGGTTATGGGTTTTGATTACGAAATTGAAGTACCCCTCCACGGTGAACTAAGGGGCGACCAGATTCCCATGGAAATAATGCATGCAACCCGTGGAAGGAAGGCTGTGATTGTGCCGGAGATGGATGCAAAGTCGTATTTCTGGTTTGCACAGACTAATGACCACCGTGGGATGACAATCCATACCCATGAAACAATGGATACGCTAATTCCATCGGCACTTGATTTACATGTAAACCAAGGTGTGCGCAATTTTACCGCAGAGGAAAATCAAGAACGGATGATTGTGCGACTTGTGATGGTGTTTGTATACGGATTTGTGGGGATGCTTACCTTGATTGCGGTTACTAATGTCATCAGCACGATTTATACCAATGTGCGTTCAAGAGCAAGAGAGTTTGCGGTTTTGCAGTCAGTAGGGATGACCCAAGGCGGGCTTAGCCGTATGCTTAATCTGGAAAGTATAATATGCTCGTTTAAATCCCTGGTTGTAGGGATACCTCTGGGAGTAGGAGCCGCGTTTTATATCTACAGGTCTATGATTCATGCTGTAGAGTTTAGATTTGAGTTTCCGCTACTCGGGATTATCCAGGTTGTGCTTGCGGTATTTATTATTGCGTGGATTACGACAAGGTATTCGGCAGCCCGGCTTAAGGGTAAGAATATTGTTGAGACTATTAGGACGGAGTAAATAAATACGAATCAAGGGATTATCAGTCATTTGTACAAATATGCCAATGTATCCCAAAGCGATCTTGTACATCGCCGCATAAGGCAGCCCAAAATTGCGGAGCTAATGCATTGATAACTTGTCCGCCATCTGCGAGTTTACTAAAAACAGAAGTTACTTCTTCAACAGAATCCAGGGAAAGCATAAAAGAGAAATAGTCGCCTGTTATTGGTGCTGTTCCTCCGTCGGTCATTGTAAATTGTGTGCCAAATAGTATTACATCTGAATGCATTACGAAATTTGGTGGCAAGGATTCATCCATACCAGAGTCAGGTGGAGCATCACGGAAATAGGCGACCTCTTTCACCATAGCACCAAGTGCCTCCTTGTAAAATGTAAGGGCTTCATCGCAATTGCCCTGAAAGCTAATTGTTGCAACTAACATATAGTATCTTCCTTCCGTTGTTTTTTTGATTATAGCAAAGCTGCGACTGCAATTGCTACCCTCAGATGTAAAACGCAAAAATACCCCAAGCATGTTGATTGCTTTGGGGTATTTGGGTTCGCTGTGCGGTAGTCTGTTTTTCAAGCTACAGTAGCCTCTTTGACATATAATAGCGTTTGTGCCCTTCGGGGCAATCTTCTAAAACACCAAACACTGTATAGCCAAGCTTTTCATATAGTTCCTTTGCTTGAAAGTCAAAGGTGTCTAAATGAGAAATTCGACACCCCATTTTTTTCGCTTCATTCTCTACATCATTGACTAATGCTTTAGCGTAGCCTTTATTTCTATGCTCATCTTTGACCCATAAAACATCAAGGTTTAAGATTTTCCAGCAATAGACATAGGCCAAAATACCTCCGATAACTTCATCACCGTCTTTTATGCATTTATTGATATATATAGTCAGCGGTTTTTGTGTAAACGGCACTTTTGAATTATTAAAGCGAACCAAGGAAGAATCAATATAGTCTTGTTCTTTTTTTGTTGCATCAAAAATTTTAATTGTATCCATGATATTAATTTACCTCTCATAAGTTTGCTTATCTTGAAACGATTATGTAAGCGTTGATTTGCCACTGCTGGAGACACCATTAAGACATATGGGTTGTGCTGTGAGGGGTGGAAATGACGGCACTCTATTTGCTCTGTGTATCCATTCCTTTCATGCTTTTTAGCATTTGACTTTTGTTCAAGAAATTTTTTATCGTATAAAATCACTACACTATCAAACGAAAAAATTTACCTTGTTTTTCAAGTTTGCTGTTTACAACGTTCGCCCACCAAGCGAATTTTTGATAATAATAGGCATTACTACTCGCGTTCTCCCTAAGCGCATTTGAAATTTCCAGAAAATGTTCAAATACTTCAGGTGCTTCTGATTCCAAACAATCATAGATTGGATACATTTGTTCAACATACCAGCGATTATCGTTATCCTGAATTAATATTTCAAGCACGCCTTCAGCCCAAACATAATTTTCTTTATTAATGTTCAAGTTATCAACAATATCATTGTGCACAACTACTCTTGGATATATCGCTTCTTTTGATTCTATAGTGTATGCTTTCACTAATGCTTCGCCGAAAATCAAGTTTTCACCAACATATAGATTACCAAGCGCAACTCCACCTCGAACCAAAACACCAGCATCAATCAAAAAGTGTTGTGAAAGCCATGATATTGTTTCTAGCAGATAACATATATCATCAGTTGAATCTCCAGTAGTCTTTACTGCTAATACAAACCCGTCAGATATAGGCCTTAGCACGAATCCAATTTCGTTTAATTTTTTGTGAAATTTTGATATTACGCAATCAAGGTTCTTTGCAAACTCGAAATCAAGAGCCTTGTCTTTTGCTCCCAACACATCTATAAATGCACATATATAATTATCCACGCCTTACACCACCTCATCCTGTTTAGATGTTTTTAGCTATATTTGTTGCAACACATTTTGCAATTGCTTTTTACTGAAGCGATAATAAAGATAGCATTAATTTGTGCATGTACCACGTCTGGGTGGTACATAAGTGCGCACACTTGCCTTGTGCAATAGAACGCTACTACTTTTTCAGCCAGCTGTGTCATTTCCACCCATCACAGCACAACTCCTATTACTTTACCTTTGCCCATATGTTTAACCTCGCTACAGTTTCGCCGCTGATTACGCGACCGTCTTCTTTGAAACCGTAGTTGGCGAAAGTGGTTTTTGAGCCGATATTATCGGGCTCATAGGAAGTGTAGCAGTAAGGGGCATCGCCATGGGGTTTTTGTTTGATGATGTCCATGACTTGGCGCACCACTTCTTTACCGATGCCGCGCCGCTGGTGGTTTTTGTCGATGAATAAACGCCAGAAATAATAGACGGGGTTGTGGTTGTCGTAGGCATCTTCTTCGTCTATATATGGGAAGAAATAACCGTACATGGCGAAGCCCACCATTTGGTCGTTTTCATACACGGCGTAAGGTACGGCAATGGCACCCTTGCCTGTTTCAGCGTGGTTTTTGTTTTCGTCGTAGGCTTCGGCAAGGCTGATGGCGTTGTCGGCTACATAGTTTCTTTGCTCGGGGTGTACTTCAAGCGCGATGCAGGTGGGCATTTCTTCGCTTAAAATGTCTATGGGCTTTATATTAATCATGGCAATCTCCTATAATGGTCGTTTTACGATAATATCATTATTGTCGGGGTTTACGGCTGCCCAGTCCAAATCGGTTTTTAAAAAATTTGCGGCGGCGTAAAGGGCGGCGCAGTCGTCTTCGCTGGGGTTGTACGTGGCGAATATTGCGGTGCCCTCGCCATGGGGTTTGGTTTCAATTTCTGCCAACAGCAAATTAAGGACCGCGGCTTCATACCCCTTATTTTGATGGTTTTTATCCACCATAATCGGGTGAATGCGGTAGCAATCTTCCTTAAAAACGGGGTTGTTGGTGAAATAATTATACGCGATTAAGCCTACCATTTGCTCGCCGTCGTATATGGCGCGGCATTCGGCGGGTCTGCCGTTCTTGTTGTGTACATACATTCTTGCCAATGTAATAGCGTTGGTATATACATAGTCTTGTTCGTTTTTGTTGGGCACAACATCTAGTGCGATGCACGTAGGCATTTCGGGGCTTGTTAATGTGATGGGTTTAAGCGTTAGCATAGAATCCTCCTAATATGAACATTGAAGATATAATATTGCACGGATGGCGGCGCGAACAAGGGAAAGAATTTTTATAGTTGAGAATTATATGTTTCACCGTTTATGCATAAAAATACCCCAAAGCATGATGATTGCTTTGGGGTATCAAAATTTACTATTTATAATCTCAATTATTACGTTGTGTGGGATTTTGGGTTCGCGGTGCGGCAGTTTGCTTATTAGTATGCCTTTATGGGGCAAATGCAAATAAGCGGTATTATCCTAAATTATAAAGTGCATTTTGATAGTCTTGCACATAGTACCTAATATTTGTTCTTCCTTTTTTGACTATCGTATACCCCTCGGATTCCAGCTTTCCTTTTTGCGATTCAATTCCACCCGGATATTTGGGGTTTAACTCGCCGTTAGCTTTCAATGTTCGCCAGTATGGAGTTATATCATCACTTCTTTGTTCACTTGCCCATGCCGCAATGGAAACAAAAATACCTGCTGTCATAGGGTCTGTAAAATCGGCATTATTTGTTTCAGCGAAATGCTCCCTTATCTCCCCTACTGTAATGAGTTTTCCCTGCGGTATCTTTTTCATCACGTTGTCATAGTCAATCGGTGGGGCAAAAAACATACGGCTACCACAATATTTTTTGATAGTAGCTTCATCGGTTACTATCTGGATTTTTGGCATATCATTGCCTTTCTGGAGCATAGCATTAAAATCTTTTTTATGCTCGTTAGCCATCTGTATCAATTCCTTTCCGACTTAAACATAGACCATATATTTCACAAATGCAATGAGACAGTTATTATTTTTCAAATAAATTATAGCCAAGCACCAAAAGTGTACCAATTATAAATTTACTCTATCACTAATTGCCAAACCGCTTACACGGTCTAATACCTGTACTGCGGTATGCTTATTTTGTTCTTTTACACTCTTTACATGACTTTCATTCCATTTTGAAAAGAATAAAAACACAAGCTGAAAAGCCCACAAACCCCACGACCAGTCTTGTGGTATCCAAAGCTGAAAGAGTGAATGATAGTCCACCGGCTCTCCATATTTGTGCAACAAGTGAGCCGAAGCCTAACCACGCAAAAAACGTGGCATAAACTACAAACGCCCAATCCATAAAGAGTATTTTCTTTACTTGTTCTTTAGTGCAGGATTCTTTCAGCATCTCAATCCCTCCGATAATATAAATACTACCGTCAAATCCAAAACGAACACGACAGCGTACAAAACAAAATTATTCTGACCTCAATTATAGCATACGAATCCATGCAATTACTACCTTCAATTTTTCTGTTCTTTAGAGGAGGTCGGGGGTGCGGAGGCAGAGCTACCGCATAAGCTACAACAACCGCCGCAATAGTGTAGTCGATTTTGCTGTATAATGGAGCAATCGGAACTGGGGTTATGGATTACAAGTCATCTTCCGGTGTAAATTTCATCACCGGTGTAGAATGAGGGATTGCAATGTGCAAAAGATTTGTAGGCTTGGTATTGGTTTTAGTGATATTCGCGAGCATTATCACCATAGAGGAACTGACAGCATCTGTTTGGGATTGGGATCCGGAAATAAGTAATGTTACGGAAGAAGAGTTCTGGCAAAACTGGGAAGTGTCTATACGACAGCTACAGGCATTACACTGGGAGTTTGAACCGCCGAGTAGCATAGCTTTCACTCCCCCGGATTTTTATGCCGGGGTTCATATTGATGCGGATGGTCTGCTTGTAATTAATATTGTAGAGTCAAGACAAGATCAGGCTCGCAGCTATACTAGCATTCGATCCTTATTGGATACTGGTGTACAGTACCGGTATGTGGAGTTCTCGCTTGCGGAATTACGCACAGCGCAGTCTGCGATGTGGGAAGTTATAGATGAAAGAAGAGTTCCAAGAAACGAAAGACGCAGGAGGGGTGACTGGTGCAGATATACGAATTATATCGCGGATAATGTGTCCATGGGGTATGTTTGTGCCATGAGTAACCGTTCAATTGTGGGCTTAAATGACTACGATGATGTCATGATCGCGAGGTTTAGAAGATATGTATACGATGCACCTATGGTGATGTTTGAGCAGCAAGGGTTTTTATATATGAATGGGCAGGGTTCTATATTGTTTAGTGTTATTATTTTGGTAGCGATATTTATGGTAATAGTGATTGGGGTTATAATTGTTATAAGACGCAGAATGTTTAAACCACCGGCAAGAGTTGATTAAAACCTCTGTCAATTTAAAAGTGCTTAGCAAAACGAAGCAATCCAGAACCCCTGGATTGCTTCGTCACTTCGCTCCTCGCAATGACGGTCTGTCGGTCTGTAGCTTGGGTTTATACTAATAATTCCTCGCGGCAACCATAAAGAATGACTTAGGATGCACACATACCGGGCATACTTCTGGAGCGGTATCGCCGTGGTGGCGGTGACCGCAGTTGGAGCATTCCCATTCTACTTCGGTGTCTTTTCTGAAGACCTTGCCTGCTTCTAGGTTGGCAAGCAGGGCTAGATAGCGTTCTTCATGTTCTTTTTCTATTGCGGCTACCATTTCGAATTGAGAGGCTATTTCTGCAAAGCCCTCTTCTTTGGCTTCTTTTGCGAAGCCTGCATACATATCTGTCCATTCGAAATGCTCGCCCTCGGCGGCATCCTTTAGGTTTTCAGCAGTACCTGGGACTTGACCGCCGTGTAGATGCTTGAACCACATTTTTGCGTGTTCTTTTTCATTGTCGGCTGTGTCTTGGAAAATCCTTGACATCTGTTCAAAGCCGTCTTTTTTTGCTCTTGCAGCATAATAAGTGTACTTATTGCGGGCTTGGGATTCTCCTGCAAATGCTGCCATAAGATTGGCTTCTGTGCGTGATCCTTTTAATTCTGGCATGAGATTGCCTCCTTTATAGTTCTTCTATTCCTACATTGTTCTCATGAAAATATTCCTGCACTTGGGTCAGGATTTTGTCTTCGCCGGTGAGCTCCAATATCAGCGAGCCTACCATTGTGCCGCCGACATTTTCTATATTGCCTGATAGAATTGATAATTCGATTTTGAATTTCCTGATTACATCGTGGATAAAGCCCTGACGTGCGGTTTCGCCTATGAATACCGCCCGGAATATGCGACGCGATTCGCTCAACCATGTAGCATCGACATAGTCCTTGGAAAAGAATCGCTTTGCCGTCGGGGTTTTGGGGGTCGTTAGAACTTCAAGCACCGAACCTTGCTCTATTATTTCGCCATCTTCCATTATCGCAACATGGGTACACAGCTCTTTGATAACGTCCATTTCATGGGTGATTACCAGAAAGGTCACGCCGGTTTTTGCCCCGATTTGCTTTATCAGCGAGAGAATGGACTTGGTGGTGTCCGGGTCAAGTGCCGATGTCGCCTCATCGCAGATTACAAGCTGAGGCTCTGCCGCTAGGGCTCGTGCAATACCTACACGCTGCTTTTGCCCGCCTGAAAGGGTGGCGGGGTATGCATCTGACTTATCTGATAAACCCACTAATTCCAAAAGCTCATTTACGCGCGAAGTTATAAAATCGCGCTTTTTTTTCGCAATACGCAACGGGAATGCGATATTTTCGAATACTGTTGCATTCATCAGCAGATTAAAATGCTGGAAAACCAGCCCCATTTTTTTTCGGGTTTCCCGTAGGGCTGCTCCCTTTTGCTTGGTGATGTCTACCCCTTCAAGCATGATCTGACCGCTATCGGCATTTTCCAATGTGGAAATACACCTCGCCAGTGAGGTTTTTCCCGCACCGCTTAGGCCGATAAAGCCAAATATCTCACCTTTATTTATCTCCACAGATACATCCTTTAATGCATACAGCGGCCCTTGTTTGGTGGAATAGGTTTTTGTTAAGTTTTTAACATTCAGCATGGGCTATAAAATCCCCAGTGCGACTTCCATCATCTGTGTAAACGAGGTCTGCCGTGCTTCTGCAGACATTGCCTTGCCTGTGAACAGGGTATCGGAAATGGTGCAGATACAAAGCCCGTTTTTGCCTGCGATTGCGGCGTTGGTGTAAAGGGCGGCGGCTTCCATTTCTACCGCAAGGACTCCCAGGCGTTGCCATGCTTTGGTACCCTCTAGGTTGTCCTCTGTGTAGAATACATCCGTGGAAAGGATATTGCCAGCAACTAGATTAACACCCAGCTTTGCGGCTGACTCGGTACATTTTTTTATCAGGGAATATGAAGCGGTGGGAGAAAATACTCCCGGTGGTCTGCCGTAAACTTCGGCATAGCCGGAGTCGGTACATGCCCCTATGCCCATTACAATGTCTCCCAGGTCAAGATCAAGGGAGATTGCGCCGGCTGAGCCGATACGAACGATGTTTTCCACGCCGTAGAAATTGAATAATTCATAGGAATAAATCCCCATAGAGGGCATTCCCATGCCGCTGCCCATTACTGATACAGGCTTGCCTTTGTATGTGCCGGTGTAGGCTAGCATTCCTCGGACTTCGTTTATAAGGGCGGGGCTGTCTAGGAAATTTTCTGCGATAAACTTTGCCCGGAGTGGATCACCGGGCATTAATACGGTTTTTGCGAATTGCCCATCTTTTGAGGTGATATGAGGGGTTGGGATGCTGTTCATTCTTAACTCTCCTTTGTAGTGGATTTGCTAACTTTTATGGTATTATACGGCATAACTAAACAATTACAAGCGAGGAGGTTTGTTATGCGAGTTTTATTGCTATGCAACGATTTTTACCATCCTGGGGATGTGCCTATCCAGGGTATGGAGCCCCTGCGGAAAAAAGGCATTGATTTCTATGCAATGACGAATGGTGCGGATTTTGACCCTGGAATTCTCAAGGGCTACGATGTTGTAATTATGTCTACATCTGATGAAGTCTATCAGGATGGAGATATTCAGTGGAAAACTGATGCGGTTCAGGAAGCTTTTATTTCCTATGTTGAAAGTGGGGGCGGGTTGCTGGTAACCCATAATGGATTGGTGGCAAGTGACGGCACAGCAAAGCTTGACATGCTTATCGGCAGCCGGTTTACTCATCATCCTGATAGCCTTCCGGTAGAGGTGCAGATGTTAAAGCCACATCCTGTAACTGAGGGTGTGGAGCCGTTTTGCGAAGTGGACGAGCATTATTACATCGAGATTCTTTCGCCGGATGTGGATATACTTGCGGCTGGATACGCTGGGTCTTTGGGTGACCCGGCAAAATATGAGTCCGAGCCGTATAAGAATGCCCCTGCAAAAATCACCCCGACTGTATATGTACGTACCCAGGGGAAAGGACGGGTATGCGCGCTTACCCCTGGGCATAGGATTGAAGTATGGTTGCTTCCGCAGTTTCAAAAGTTATTGGAAAACGCAATCCGCTGGTGCGGCGGATTAGCTTAGGCTTACTCGTTTTTTAAGAAGATAATAAGTCGCGAAAAGCGCGAGCAACGCTACGCCTAACACCATTCCCCATAAATATATATCGAAGAAGGCCGTTTCTCCTATGGGGATGCGGCCTATTCTTATGCCTCTCTCCACTTGAATCCGAATGTAGCCAAAACTGCTGGTTATGATGTTACCTGCTTCGTCATAAAAAGTTGATTCTTCGATTACATGGATGAATTCCCTATGCCGAGCATGAAGCATGACTCCAAACCGTATAGCAAAAGCCGAAAGACCAATGGTAGCAAGCCCCGCAACAGCTCCCGGAATTTTAAGCGACCCAATAATACTATTGGCAAGAGTAATCGCAAGAAATAATGCCGCTAGAATCGCAAAGACAAAAACATTAATTTCAAACCATATAAAAAGCACATATAGTTCAAAAAATCCGGTTAAGGGATTGGTTCCCTCAATTGCATAATTGATAATAAAAAGTGCTGTGAATCCCGCAATCAGCAAAAAGTTAAACCATACCATGGAAACGACAATCTTGGACAAAAGCTGCTTGCCCCGAGATGTCGGAAGCGTTAGCATCAAGTACCCTGCATCTCCAAAAAAACTCTGATTAAAAAAATTCTGTATCTGAAATGCTGCGGAAAGAACCACGACAATCAACACCACCAATGATACAATGCTAATAGGGCCTGTAAAGTTAAGCCCTCCATAGCTCATCCCGTCAGATGTAAACAGCGAAAACAACCACAATATCACAGCAAGACCAACAAGACCGCCACCCATCAAGAGAAATTCCATCCGGCTAAACTTAAAATCATGTTTAAGCGTCTTAATAAACATTACGAAACACCTCCCTAAACAGCCCATCCAATGACTTACCATGCTCCTCGCGTATTTTATCAGCCTCGTCGCTAATCACAATCTCTCCTTCCTTAAGAAAAATAGCTATATCTAACACCGGCTCAATATCACTGATAATATGAGTCGAAAGTAAAATAGTAGCATCTTCCGGGTAATTCTTAAGGATCGTATTGACGATAAACTCCCGACTTGCCGGGTCTACCGCTCCGAGGGGTTCATCCAGTATATATAGCTTTGTACGCCTACTCATAACTATAGCAAGCTGAACCTTTTCCTGGGTGCCTCGGGATAGGTTTTTTATTTTTGTATTTGGTGAAATCTTCATGCGGGTGAGCATGTCATTTGCCCTGTCTTTATCAAAATCAGAATAAAAATCCGCAAACATATTCATCGCCTGACTGGCTGTGAGCCAGGATGGAATATGATTTCTGTCTGGAAGATATGATATATGTGGATTGGCTTGAATTCCGGGAGCCTCCCCTGTAATACGCACTTCACCTTTGTAGCCGTTTATCAGCCCCATTATTACTTTTATTAATGTGGTCTTACCACTGCCGTTTGGACCGAGAAGCCCTACGATTTTTCCCTTCGGTAAGCTCAATGATAGGTTGCTTAGCGCGAGATGTCTGCCATAGCTGTAACTAAGCCCGTTGATTTCGAGTATGCTTTCCAATGTTATTCATCCTTTCTTTTTGACTGTTTCAAATAGTGGGTCACCCGCACTGTTTCCGGTAGCCCTAGGGCTTTTCGTATGCATTTTAGAATGTCATCGCCTTCTACTCCACACTCTGCCATATCCTTAATATATTTCTCTGTGATCTGGGTAGGACGCTTATTTTTAAGGCTTTCTATTACGTCCATATCGGTAGTGACTAAGCGACCGACAGCGCGCTGGGTATGCAAGAATCCCATTTCTTCCAGCTTTGATAATGACTTTTGCATGGTGTTGGGGTTGACTTGGTATTCAATTGCCAGCTCCCGCACCGATTGCATCTTTTCCCCCGGAGCTAAATCGCCCGTCGCAATAGCAAGAAGAATATGATCAATTATCTGCTGAAAAATAGGTTTGCTGTTTTCAAATTTATGCATGAGTACCTCCTTGCTGTATTACTGTATTAGTTAAATAGTACAGTAATACAGTAAAATGTCAAGACCACAAATTCATGGATGTTTATTTTACTAGGTTTTTGCAGCATCGAATAAAAAAATCGGTATGCTAGCATACCAATTTTTTTTATGCTTGTGTTTCCGTTCAATTTATGGTAGCATCACGCTCTATGTGTAGTAACCGCGCGGGGTTGAGTCTTAAAAGTGCGATATCGCTCTACCTGCTCCGGCGAGTACTTCCTAAAATAAAAAGGAGGTTGCTAATGCACGCAATCATCGAAACCGGCGGTAAGCAGTACAAAGTCCAAGCCGGGGACATAATAACCGTAGAAAAACTGGGGGTAGAGGCAGGCGAAGCTTATACCTTTGACAAGGTGCTTGGCATAGTAGACGGAGACGCAACAGTGGTAGGCAAGCCCCTAATTGAGGGCGCAAGCGTAACCGGCGAGGTACTGGGTGACGGCAAAGCAAAGAAAGTTATCATCTACAAGTACAAAGCAAAAAAAGGCTATCATCGCAAAAAAGGTCATCGCCAACCATTCACCAAGGTGAAAATTGAGGCAATTAATCCTGCGTGATTTAAGCGGAATAAGGAGTGCGAGGGGGAGGCGTAGCCGCTCCCACTCGAAGAGCTCAATACTCGAAAAGCATTAAAATAATAACTATGAAAGAGATGTGATAAATATGGCCCATAAGAAAGGCGTAGGCTCCACAAAAAACGGTCGTAACTCCAACGCAAAAAGCCTGGGAGCAAAACGAGCCGATGGTCAATTCGTATTAGCCGGCAATATCCTATTCACCCAGCGTGGCACAAAAATCCATCCCGGTAAAAACGTAGGTCGAGGCAACAACGATAACCTATTCGCATTAGTAGACGGCAAAGTTCGCTACGAGCGTAAGGGCAGGGATAAGAAGCAGGTTTCTGTTTATCCGCTTGAGGCATAATTTGCTTTTGGGTATGTTTGCTTGATAAAAAGGTATAAATAAAGAGAGGTATGCATCTGTTGCAAACCTCTCTATTTTATAGCAACTGCGCCAGCATTGTGGCTGGGCTCCTAGTTAATGCTTCCTAGGTGGAAAAAATAGGCGAGCTTGTGGGCTAAGCCTATTTTTTTACGGAATTATCCCCAGACGTAGTACAACACATCAACATAAAAGCGTTGAGGAGCGAAGCGACGAAGCAATCCCGTATTCGCACTGGTTGGATTGCTTCGCTTCGCTCGCAATGACGATGTAGGTGCATCTCACTACGTAAGGAGATAATTCCGTTTATATATATATAATTGTCGCTTTTATATTATATAATCCGTCAATTAATCACAATAATAAAACCCCGCATTTGCCAATTTGCGCGGGGTTTATTTTTATTGAAACAACTGCGTTAGCATGGCAGCTATTGTCTGACATAACTCCATGTAAGCCCATCGACCTGCATACTTACAATTGTGAGTACATCGTCTACGATTTTAAACTCCCATGTTTCAATCATTGTGCCAACGTCCATAAACAGGTAATCTCCATATGCGTACCAGTAAATATCGTATCTCTCATCGGCAAAGCCCCTTATGCCCGTACCATCCGTTTCGAATACATAATATATGAAGCATCCACATCCCATGTCCAAGTTCCGATTAGCGGATGGTCTGTAAAATCTATATAGAATTCTACAAAGTCACCTTCCCATCTTGTATAGCTGTAAGTTTCGCCGATATTGCGTCGGTTATCCAAGGTAATCACATCGTCTATAATAGTGTAAGTCCAGCTTTCTTGACGGAATCCAAAATGCATTACTAGGTGATTATCTGCTTCTTCTGTGAACCAGGTAAAGGTTTCTAAATCAGGATACCAACCCCTGCGACCGGTACCATCAGCAAGGAACTCATATACATATCCTTGATCTATATCCCATGCCCATGAGCCTACCACTGCCGTATCCATAGACTCTGCCGGGGGTGGAGGTGTTGGTAGTGGAGGGACAGGCTCACTCAAGCTTGAAAATCTGGGAAGTATAAGACCCAGCACATCCATGTTATCAGAGTGGGTTATCAAGATAGCCCTGACAAAGCCGTCCTGCACATTAATAAAATATGTGAGAACTACGGTGACATTGAACATTTCCGTATATATCTGTACAGAGTGCCAGTCATAGTCACCAATTGCTGTGGTGCCCGGTGCAACATAAGCTCGTGTATCCAGAATTAGCATTAGCTCAAAATCAGTTGCAAGCAGTTGCGCATAATCGGCTGCAGAAATGTTGGCAAGTGGATATTCAAGTCGCTCTATGATTATTTGTAAGCTAGGGTTCCCAAACGGACCCGAAACCATCATGTCAACAAGTGCAAAGCTCGCTACTGAGTCCCAAAAATCATCGTCAATTCCACCATAAATCAGAGCAGCTCCTATGCCCATAACTTCAGCGATTTCATCATCTGTTGCTACGATCCAATCATTAGGTGCAACAAAGCGCAGGTTTAAATATTCGCTGATGTACATAGTATCTTCCCAAATTCCTCGAGTGATGCCATGCCCTTCTTCATTAAGAGATTCTTCGGCTGCTTGTGTATGAATATGAGCGGTTCTGGTCGCGCTTATCCACTCAGGGGTCGCGCCCAGCGCTTCTGCGACTGCCCTTAAAGGTAGCATTACCCTGCCATCAACTAATCGTGCCGGTAGGGGTTCTGCCACGAAGATTTCACCATTTACAGTAAATGTGGGTTCCCCAATGGTGATAATTATTACCGTGTCTTCACTTGTTAGCGTTGCTGTGCGGGTGGAGCGATTCCAATCTGGAGTAAAGTCCATTAATTCAAACACTCCGCGCACGGGTACGAGTATAGTGCCGCCTTCATTTATAGGCTGCTGCCCGTCGAAATCTACTATAACGCCGTCGACTTCTACGGTTATAACTCGGGTGTCTGATGCAGATACGGGCATCATGAGGCTCAGACTCATTGCAAATGCCAGTACAAGTGTTAAAAACATCTTTGTCAGTGATTTCTTTTTCATATGTCACTCTCCTTATATTTCCATAGGGTTTGCCCCTAGGATTGTATTGGGATGCTATTAAACATTCCGGCGGAGCTTCCCGCTCCGTATTACTGCCCGCATGACCTTGTAAGCCGCAAGCCCAAACGCCGCAAATAATATCACTGGGATTATAACCCCCGCAATAAAGACGACAATATTTTGAAATGCATTAACCGTACCATCCACCGAATCCCCAAATGCCCCGCCTATGCGTTCGCCTATTGTTGGTGCGGCTGCGATTACTCTCTCTTCTTCGGAGATGTCTATCAGGGTTACGGCAATTGTGGAATATGCAATCTGACCTGCTAGGTTGCTGAGCTGGGCTTGATACATTTCTATGCTTAGGCGGGTATTGGAGAGGCGCGATTCCAGTGCTAATAAGTCGTTGATATATGTGGCCTCTTCTATTAATGCAAGCAGGCGTTCTTCTTCTATTCGCCTTAGCTCTAGGCTGCCAATCATATCATAGAACTGGTCTGTTACGTCCTGTGCGCGCTGGTTCATAACACGGACATCTGCAAGGGATTCTACCTCTTGCAACACCTCGTAAAAATAAGCCGTCGGGATGCGCAGTACAATTGTAAACATCTTGCCTGCTCTTGCCGATAACATTTCTGATTCTATATATCCGCCTGCTGTGGGAGCGAGCTGTCGCAGACTCTCTACTACATTGTCAAAATCCTCGGTTTCCATTTCTATTTCTGCGGTTTGGATTACATGCCTTATGCCTTGATTTGCTAGGTCTTCCCATTCCACCTGATCAGCACCGGGAGCAGCTTCAGGCATGTCGACTTCATAAAACCACATGTCATATTCTGTTTGTGGGACGCTGCTTTGCCTGCTGAAGGCTGCACTGCCTCCTGTCATTGGCAGATAAAAATAACCACTGTCTGCCGCCGGAGCCCAATCTGCCTCGTCATTTCTGCTGGCGCATGAGGAAAATAGCAGTGCTGCGAATAAAACCAGCAGCAGCAAGGTCTTGTTTCTATATATCGGTTTCATCATACTCGGTCTCCTTTTCTTCCGACTCGGTGGGATTGGTAGCAGCCCTCTGGGTATGCCATTTGCGTCCCAATTTATGCACCCACACCGCAAAAGCCACTGCAATACCCAGTGCAATAAGTGGAATGGATATTCTCACAAGAAAAACAAAAAAGCTCACCGCCGCAGACGTAGTTCCGCGCCAGGAGCTTGTAAATCTTGCCGCGACCCTTTC
>Ga0131853_10011386_pt1 | contig 16283 bp, 11 predicted proteins | sample TergutLab28metaG_FD_92764 | JGI IMG/M metagenome (GOLD analysis project Ga0131853, IMG submission 92764) | Labiotermes labralis P1 segment gut microbial communities from Petit-Saut dam, French Guiana - Lab288 P1 (version 2) (version 2) | ecosystem: Host-associated > Arthropoda: Insects >...
ATTTGCGTATTTGGGAAAGGAAGGTGCTGAGAAAAATAACTGGTCCAATATGTGTAGGAGGATACTGGAGGAGCAGAACAAATGAAGAAGTGAGGCAATTATTTGGAGAATTGGACATAGTAACAGAAATAAAAAAAGGAAGATTGAGATGGCTGGGACATGTAGAGAGGACGAGTGAGGAAAGGGTAGTAAAGACGTTATATCAGAACATTCCAGAAGGAAGTAGGAGTGTAGGAAGACCAAGGTTAAGGTGGATGGACACTGTGAGGGAGGACCTGAGGAGGATGGGTGTCACAAACTGGAGGATATGTGCACACAGAAGAGACGACTGGAAGATGGTCGTGAAGGAGGCCGAGGTCCTACAAGGACTGTAGAGCCATGGAGTAGTAGTAGTAGTATCATAAAAAGAGACAGCAAATGTCAACAATATGAAGAGACAACATATCACAATGTATCAGCGTGCCCAATATGTGCTGGCAAAGAACAATACATACACAGACATGATACAGTGTGTGCTACCATATGCAAGGAAATCAGGGTAAAATGTAACAACAAGCACAGGTAAAATCATATAACAAAGTCAGTAGAAACAAGTCATGAAAGTAAAGGAACCATACTATGGAATCAACAAGTGAAACCTGACAGAATCATCCCTAACAACAAACTGGACATCATAGTGCACGATAATGAAGAAGGAACATACATGTTACTAGACACCGCAAATTCAGGAGACAGATTTTTGATAAAGAAAGCCAAAAAGATTTTAAAATTCAAAGACCTTACAAAAGAAATTCGGTGCATGTGGAATGTAAAATAAAAAGTGATACCAATAATAGCCTAGGAAACTGGAACCATATCAGATTCATTGAGAAAATACCTGAGCAATATACTTGGAAAGCATGCCAGCAAGGAATTACAGAAAAGAGCCATAATGGGCACTGCACACATAACAGTATCACTTATATTAACAAGGACTTACTACATCAACACTGTACTTAACAATAATCACAATGTCTCAGAAACTGCTTCTAACTTTAAGTGAGATTACTCACTTGAATATGGAAGCAATCAGCTTCCAAAACATTCTGATTATTAAGTATGGTGATGAAAAAAATTCTTGTTAATGTAAGTGATACTATTCATGTGAAGTAACTGTCAAGAACTTACATGCTACAAAAACGCACATACTTCGGGAACTACTAATGTAAAAGTACAAAATGTTAATCATGAGAAATAGCATTACCCATACCATAACTGTAATCACAGACTGGCAGCAGCGTAATATACCCTTGAAACATGGCTAGTTCCTGGTATAGCACAGTTGGTATAGAAACCCACTCTGGGCTGGATGGGCTGGGGATAGAATGCTAGTGGGGGTGAAATTTTCCACACCTGTTCAGACTGTCCATGGCACCCACTCAGCCCCTATACAATTGGTACTGGGTCATTCCCGGAGGGAAATTGGCAGAAGAACCACCCAACCCCATCTAGCCCCATAGTTAAAGAAAGAGCAGAACTATACCTCTACTACCTGTCTGTGCTCTCATGGCATGTTACATGGTAAAGTTTTGATCTATATTAATTGTAAACACCCCACATAAAGGTGGTGGTGGTGGTGATGATGATGATGATAATAATACCTTACAATAGAAATACAGCGCATGTGGAATGTAAAAACAAACGTGATACCAGTAATAATAGGGGCTAGTGGGACTATTTCAAAGTCATTTAGAAAACACATGAGCAACATACCAGGAAAACATGAAGTCAAGAACTCCAGAAAACAGCCACATTGGGCACTGCACACATACTTTGGAAAGTGCTAATGTTAAAGTACAATAGATTCAACACTGAAACTAACGATATAAGCACCAACAACAGAATAGCTGCAACACTGTATTCCCTAGGGACATAGTTTGTCTCAGGAATATAAGTATAAATACCCCGCATAAAAGAGATGATGATGATGATGACAACAACAACAACAACAACAACATCACCATCATCATCATCATCCCATAAAACATAATAACCCCTTCATCAAACCTGGTTACCATCTGGCTGCCAGCACTTTATTCCTGAGCATTTATATTCCCTACTCCACTGTGCCAAATATTAATAACTCAAAAAATCTTCAATCCCCCCCCAAGAGGAAGATAATTTGGTTATTATTCATTAATTGAGAAACAGTATGTGTGATTTGTGAGGGTTTTATCCAAAAGATTTGCACATACTCACATAAAGGAGCCTGCACATTTGATGGAACTCCTAGCAGATGATGTTCATTGAGCGCTATCGCAATGTGAACAGCATGAACCTGTAGTTTTTCAATACGAGCCAGAAATTCAATTGCTGCTTCAAATTGGCCTGTTAGAATAAGAACTTGAAAGTACACGTGAGGCTGATTGTGTGCATTGTAGTGACTCTCACCTGAATGTGGAAAAAATAAAAACAAAAATAAATAACAAATACAAATAAAAAATATATTAATTAAAAAACATTTAATAATTTGCAAAAAAATTCATAACTCATGCAAAACTTACATTTGTTTTTATGTTTAAAATGCAGGGATAGAATATATCACAAACAGCTTTCTTACCAAGGAAATCAGACAGAAGGGGCACGCATATGTGCAAATACACACATAAAGAAAAACCGAACCCATAGAAATAATATTACTAACATCATTCAGCAGTTGCCTGTGAGACAGATGACAGCTGGAGGGGTATTCAAGAAATTCTCCATATTTCATAGAACCAAAAGTTTCTTTATGGTGTTCACAAAAGCCCACCACTAGATTCTCTCTCACAGTGCCTGAATTCAGTGTGCGAGAGAATCTAGTGGTGGGCTGAATTCAGTCCACATGCCTATTTATTTCCTATCGGTACTTAAACCTTTTGTTGTTGGTAAAGAAACCCAGTTTAGTAGGCTACTCATCAATATTTACCTGACAGTAGAAACTGGCATAACAATGTTAATATGTTATCCCCATATACATGAATAGATAATATGATCACCTTCACAACTACATTAGTCCCTGACTAAAATTTTTCCCTTTGTTGCATAGTTCATCAAAACTGCTATTAGATGCTGCACTGCACTGATAACACAAAATTGTGCATGGCAGAGTTTTTCTCTTCATTAGTGTGTTAAATTTATGGTGATATCTACCATATTCCTCAAGTATTAATGACTGCAAGTAAGCAAAAGTCATTCTGTCTGTAGCCTGAGTGTCTGCACTGTCTTCTTCACGAATCTGACAAAGTTTCAACCATAAATAATCATCTGCAGTTTTGGCTACTTCTGAATGTTCATCATTCACATCGCATGATCCAATGACACAGTACACAGCTCTGAAAGGGAACATGAATACAGGACACAAAATCAGAAACTGTAACAATCATATTTGATCACATAATTCACATACATTTTTCTGAAAGCAGTGTGGTTAAGAACATGGGTGCATGGTTTATGCAAACATCAAAGGAAATAGTCCTACATGGAAAATAATGTGTCTGTTTCACTTGTGCATAAAACAGACAAACTGGGCTTCTTTTTCTGTTCAGTGTAATGTCTTAATGCTTTCATTACACTTCTTTAGACAGTTAACATTTTTCGGTACACTCTGTACAAATAAAGATATCATTGAACTGCAGCATCAATTACCAAATCAACACACATCCATATACAGTGAAACCTCAGTCCTTTGTTTCTGAAGGGCTTATGAACAGCACATGAAAAATGTGGGACAATGACAGTTGCAGGAATGGCATTACATCTATCAGGAACACACAAACAAACAAAAACATTGAAATTTTACATTCTGCAATTGAGCTTACAAAAACAATAAAAAATAAAAAGTTATGTTAACACGTGGCAGCAAGTACCTCTTGTCCAAAGAATCTATTACTGACAAATGTTTAATCTGAAATAGTCCTGATTTCAAGTTTGAAATGTCCTGCTTGTTACACCCCTTCTTCATACCCATTACTGCCACCTCCCTCAAGATCATCACACAAATCATCATCTATGCTGTAAATGCCATGTGTTGCAACATCCCCCCCCCCCCCAACACAAACATAGAGTAACAATTCAATATATCAGTAAAATAGTTGTGATATCAACATGAATGCTGTACAGCAGCATTTATGCATGTAGAGGTCACTTTTTAATCCAGAGTTTCAATCTCCAAACAGAGAGTAAAACCGACAATGAAACTGGCCCATGAATCAATGAAAACCTGACATATGCCAAATTTCAGGATACTTGCTTTCATGAAGGTACTTCAAGTGTCTCCACTCTCTCATAAATGTTCACTGGTATCAAAATTTTCTTCCAATTGCTATGTTATGGTTTCCATCAGCACACTCAACTGCTTGCATTATTGCAGGTGATATGCAAGCAGTTGCAACTGGGACCAACATTTAAAATGAAAGGAGTGATTTACAAGGAATAACTGTGCTACAAGTGCATAAATCATAAGAAGTGTTGATTGGGAAACATGTCATCTGAAATGGATCAAAAGTTCTTATATGACAAAACTTAATTCAAACATTTCATAGAAAAATAAAAGGCCTTAATGTCTTTCACAAACAAGGATGTGATCTACATGTGACAGCAAACTGCATGCTATATAGTTCCAAGCAAAACCTGGAACATGTATAACGATGATAAATGTAACCTTTCTTCATTTTCCAAAATAATTTGCATATACTATGTATGGACTGTTCATTTGATATGCTACCCCTAACTCCACAGTCTTACGTCTGTTATGGAAGTGAATGTTACGAGAAAACCACTCATATGTAATTCTGAGGTACAGAACTTACTTCTTAAATGGATCAATGGTATTTCTTATATGTCGGCGATACTGGAACTTCACCAGAGTCTCTAACCGAGAACTCAGCTTCTTGTCTTTGCTATTAACCAGCTCTTCCAGGACTGAACAGAACTCTTCCATCCCTGATCTACAATGAAAAGAAATGGCACATTGCTCAAAGCATGGTAACCAGTAACAAGGAAATGTTATTTAATGAATCTATGGATGAATGGCTTCTCTCACATTAAATGGGTGTCATGGAAAATGACACTTCGAAGCTGTTCAACTTCTTACAGAACTTAATGTAAAATTACGGTATCATATTGCTTTGGTGCATGATCAACATGTGACGTCACCTGCCATAGGTTACATTTGTTGTGTAATATATGGCAGAGAAATCATGGATGCCTGGAACACAGTCACAGTGTGAGTACTGGAAGGTTACAAATTTCTTGCACCAATCATGAAAATAATACTCTTTATAGCTCTGGCAGGAGGGGGAGACAAAAAACCTAAAGAAAGTTTATAAAATGCAGTCACATCATGGAATATCACTCTAAGTCTCTCCAACAACAGAAGCTGTCGGTTCAATAGCACTACTACTAAAGCCTAACAACTAACAGCAAAGAGGAAATACAGACTGTGATTGATGGTTTACACTTCCTTTTTTGCTGTCATTAGTAAAGATCCTACTAATGACAATCTCAGCCAGTTCCATCCCAGCTTCCAATCACACAACCCATTTCCATTATATCCATCTTACCACTTCCTTAGTTTTCCACATGAATGCTTTCCAACAGCTTTCCCATACAATTCTGTACTGACACCTTCATCAGAGTTACATGCCAAACTCATCATAAAACAAAAGACTTCACTTCCCTAACAATACTAAGGTAACCTGTATAAATCAAGAATTTCCAGCACTATGAAAACTAGCCAATTAACCTTGCAAAGCTGGCCTCTATGCACAATACTGTATATTTTAGGGGAATTTAAACTGAAAACTCCTCTGTCCTGGACAGTAGTTGGAATGTAAATCCAAGCTAATTAATATCTAAAGGGCACAACAGTGAAATCAACTGTCACATTTTCCCTAGAATATCAGACCACATCAAGACACCAGACTTTGGAACAAATTATTAGTGGCAGTCAACAACTCCTTGGAGACTTCGATAAAAATGAAGCCCCAACACATATCAGCACTTACAATCGCCACTTTACCTGAAGGCTAATAAAACAGTGAGACACCTCACAGCTACAACTATGAAGGAAGTTACATATCCTAGTAAAGTCTGGCTTTAATTCTTTTCCCCCTACCCATGCCATAAACACATGGTTCTTTAATGTAAAAACATAACAGACATTTGACTTAGATCGACTGAATTCACTGTGACTTAATTAGAGTAAATTTAGACATCTGTAACTGAAGAAACTGTGTCCACATATTTTACTCAAAAATTAGTGTTTACATCACAAAATTATGCCACCAATTTACTGAATACTCAGCATAAGTCCACAGTGACAAACTGAATCATTCAAAGTTACACAATCTAAAGCTCACAGTTTTGGTCTGAAACACTTAACTGAAAGAGGTTTTACTGTAACATGAACAGGAGATGACGACTGGATACAGCAGTAGCTCCCATTTCATGTTGCTTGAATTAAGTTTTTCCCTCATTTAATGTTCAAGTTCACTGACCCTGAGTCAGTCATCTCAGTGTTATATTTCCTTCATTTAACATTTTCCTCACTTTAACGATGAAATCCATTTTTGCAAAATGAAAATTAAAAGAGGGTTTTGGGATATTCAATTAATTCCAAGACAGAGGATATGCAGCATTTGAAGATGCGATGCTAAAAATCTCACTTTGCAGAGGAAATGCACAGAAAACACCTTAGCTATGATAATTGGTTGCATGGTCAAGATTCAGGCTGCATAATTCTTCGTTGTACTCTTTACACTTAGTACGCAGATGCTAAGTATACCATGTAACTGACATGCCACATGTTAATCTACATTTTAATATACTAACCCTTTGGTACTAGATTAAATGTCTGACATGACAAACAGGAGGTTGGAATTTACATAACAGCTGCATAAGGAAACCCTTAAATTTCCATCATCTGTAAATGACATTTGGCATTTTGAGCATCACAGTGCATGAGTATACCTGATGTTAGGAACAATTGGGTTAAAAGCATTAATGGACATTTCATTTCACTGTGTTCTACTGTACTAGGCATGGCAAAGGCCTCACTTCAGAGAGATCCAGTATGGAATACACTGGGGCAGTGGAATTTCTATGGCTTAGTGAAATAAGAACTCAGACATATATGTATGCACATGAAATTTTCTGCAAAATATTATTTGGAAGAATAAAAATGTTTACATCCCTACCCAGCCTGTTTGGCACAGAACAGTGCTGCTGCTACATCACCACAACGCAGACAATAGTAAACCAGCGGCCAGAATGGTTGATCTTCCACAACACCATCCTCTAGACCTACCAGGCCTTGTGGAACTCGGACTGCTACATAACTGCGAACTAATGGAAATGTTCCAGGTACACCACCTCGACAAGCTTGTTGGAGATTTCCCATCACCACACTGGTCATATATGTCTTGTATCTAGAACACATACCAATCAGATACTGACCAACATTCAGCACTGTGAAAAAGGACCACTCAATAAATTGCATGTAGAATTCCAGCATATCCATAAATAGCACGGCAATAACAAAACAGACTGGGAGCAGTAGTGTGAAGCTCCCATACTGACCAGAATATGAATATGTCCCTAAGTCACCATCTGAAATCTGGGGAGGTACCTCATAATTGTGCAGAAAGATTAATATGTTCTACATTAGCATTTTCCTGAAAACTGAAGATTGTGAAGGGAAGTCATTTTATATGCAGGGCCATCTTACATTATGGTAAATACATTATATTCAGCCAGTGAGCATGAGAACACAAAGGTAAGGGTACAGCAATCCCTGTTCAGGACTATTCAGGCCCTGAGGGTTCCAGGAGTTTGAGGCTCCCAGATTTCAAAACAGTCGGCACATGAAGTTGGTAAGGTTGTCAGCCCTAAGCACTGGGTGCCTGTACCCCCTTGGAAATGTTCCTGGTACACATTTCTGTTAGAGGCTGAGTTAACCCCAGGGCCATATTGTGGCTGGAAGGATTATGTCAATGAAAAATTCCAGTGACATCAATGCGAATCAAACCCATGACCTTGTGGCTTGTAGTGCAGTGCCTCAACCAACTGCACCACTGCGTGACCCAACCATGAGAACACAGGCATTGGTAAACCAACATACCTTGAGTATGAACATCACAAAACACAAGCAGCTACGCAGTATGTGACAATTAAGAAAAATCTGGCAGTTATTCAGCTGGGCGATAAATCTCCTGCCTTATATGCCAGAGTGACAACACCATAATAAATTTCACTGTACAAACTGAACGTGGGGGGACAAAAAAATTCAACACCTTAAGTTTCTAAATTGTGCACAGTGGCACCATCTGAACACAATGTAACAACTACCTAAAACACTAACAGGATGAAAATGGGGCTGTACACACCTGTCTTCCAGATATTTTCTAGCTTGAGTAACAAGGATGTTTTGAACCTGTGGCAGAACCCGCGTAGATAAAGGATCACCTGTTGCTCTTGGGGGAACTTCTGACATATAGCGAATCATTTCCCATAACTCACTCACTTTCTACACAGAAGATACAAAGAGCAATTATTACTTACAGCAACTCAGATATGATTCTATACAACCAATTGACTTGCATCAATCAATAAATTAAGCATAACAGAAGCATCATTAAAGAGTATTCAATTAAAATTAAATAAATCTGGAGAAATTGAAAATGCGCATTTTTATTGCAAAAAATGTATGAAATGAACAAATGATAGGTGCAAGGTACATACCAGTATTTTGGGGCAGCAACTATCATTCTAAATTTCATATTTCAAATATTTAAGTATGTGACATTTTAAAAATTTTGATTATTTTAATTTAAATTTCGGTGCATCAGTTCTGTTATATGCATCTGATCTACACAGCAACCTACAGTTTACTTCACAATTCTTCTACATGAACATACAAGATATCTGGAACTAACAAGTTGTAAATTAGTTATGTTTTATAATTAATTATGTGATATACAGACTCCCTGATGATAATCCCACAAGGATTATCATCAGTGCAAATACAAAGACAGTGCATTTGTTGGTGAATTATTATAAATATAGTAACAAATGGCATGAAGTACATGAGACATCTAACTGCGAAACTTGAGTGAGATGAAAAATTTGGTTGGTACATAGTAAAGCAACAGATCTAAATAGTTTTCATGTCATTTTTTATGATTTATAACAATAAATCAAAGCTATACTATACCTTATCATTCAAGCTGTCTGCAACTTGTGAAAACTTATCCACTAGAGATGGCCGAATGACTCCTTGAACCACGACCTTGTTATAGTCTGTCACTTGTTTTGCATATGCCATTTCTTGGTTATCCAACAGACTTCTAACTCTAACTGTGTCACTAATAATGGAGGGCTGAAAGCGCAATACATTTCATACACTGTCAGTACCTTACGTCATTCACACAACTAACAGTGACAAATGCAAGGAATTTCAAACTTGCAGTACCTGAATATTTTACAAAGTGTGTAGAAAAATAATTTTTTTTTTTTAAACATTGTTACAGTCACTAGTAAACATGAGAGACACAACACAGATAGGCCTTTTTAAGTTTCACCAATTATTCTTACAGCAAGCTACCACTGTGAAAACAGACTGCCAGAGAAGCTTATGGCACTCTCTGTGGAACAAAACATGCAAGTCACTACAAAGGTAACAGCATAATCTGCTACAGTCATTCAAACCAGTCTTCAATAACTTTGCAGTACAGCAGAAACTCCCATGTCATTTGTACACACATTGCAGTTTCAAGTATTCACAGAAGAAATATTGCGGTAAAATATGTATGCCATGATGTACATCTCTAGCTTGTTAGAGGAATAATACACAAGAGGTCACATCTACCCAACCACGTGGCCTCTACCCAACCAGGCAGGATTTCATACGTCACTTTGCATGTGATTATTTTTCTCACATACTGCCAGCAGCCATAAATCATGTACATGATACAGCAATTCTAAGAATATGCAGAAGGTGGGAGTTCAGCCACAGGCACAATGTGCAGGAACTCTGATGGCCAGGAGCTCACCACCTGATATCAACATGGTTGACATAAAATACAAAATGATGGTGGAGGAACTTTCTGTGGCTTTGTGGAAGTCAGAACAGGAGATGAGAAGCATATATTCACGCATACCTATATCTGTGTACCACTGATGGTAATGGGATATATTATAGACTAGTTAGAAATGACCCAAAATGGAGTCCTATACATAAAAAGTTTCTTCTTTACCTCTGGCTGGAGTGAGAGGTTGAGGAACTCTTCAGAAGTTCCAGCAAGAGCATTGAGTGTTTTCTGTTTTTCTTGTTTCCATTCACTTTTGATATGTTCCCACTGCAATTTCTCTGTATCATCAAAGCACTGAAATCAATAATCTAATGTCAACAAAGAACAAAAAATAAACACTTCCAGTAAACAGATATGTAATATATTTAATTGTTTTGATACATATGTTTACATTTCATACAAAAGAAAAAGAGAAAATGAGCTTTTGAAGAAATCTGTACACAGCCATCTAAGAAAGAATAAAATAAGGTATAAGAGCACTAGAAGGTTTATTCTCAACAGGGGAGCAGAAAGGAAGGGAGACAAAAAACAACATAAAAACTCAAAAGAAATGCAGTGTTTAATGGGTTTAAGGTAGACTAAATGCATTTGTTATTCAGAACTGTCACATAAACAAAGAAACTTAAATTTAAATACTGTCACTTTTATTGTTACACCATGCATGTTGTCGAGTTACTCAATTATTACACCAACTACTGCACATATATAAAATTTATAAAATTTACACATTAAAACATTAAAAACACTCCGACATTTTTGGTTGTAAGACCATCATCAGGGAGCTATATATTCCTTGCTAAAGTCACACTAGAAATAGTCACAGATTAATTTTGTTGTACAAGCTGGGTGTTGTGGCAGCATGCCATGTTGTGTAATGTTATGTTGCGAAGAGTGCCCTGCTATGGATGTGCATTCTGTGCTTCATTGCGTGAGTATCACGCAACGAAGCACAGAATTTACTAGAATAATTTAGCTTGAATGTTTTGGAAACAGATCCTGGTTCCAATATGTTGTATTCTTTACTGTGGGTGTCTCCAAGGATAGTAGTTTTATCACACAGAAAGCTTGCATCTCCCAACATGTTCTGTCACAAGAGTTGTGCTTGAGACATACAATAAAAAAGGGGACATACCATAGATGAAGAAAGAGTATAACATACCACTGTCAGAGCAATTTATAAGTGATTTTAAGGTAATAATTTGAGTAGTAATACAGTAACTAACCTTACAACCAAAAATTACCCCTTCATAAAGAGCAGACCCAACTGTATGCAAAATGCACATGTATTTACTTAGCTAAAAGTTTTCATTCCATGTAAAACACATGAACTTTAATTAATGGAAGATACAATTTTAAGCAGTCCTGTCCCCAAACCATGAGTCACATCTTTTACTCAAGGACCAGAAACCTGAACCTGTTAAATTTTATGCACTGTTCACATAATTCCAGCAGTTTTCCTTTTGTGAGATTAAAGTGATTAACAGCATTACACACACCAAACAAGTAATACATTTTAAAACAAATCCTTATTCTATGAGATGTTTTCAAATGTTACATGTGGTACTTATTCTGTTTGCATGAAAGTAAGGCAAGGAAACTTACAGTTCTATGGGTCTCCTCAATAACTGACAAAATAGCATTCTCCATTTCATTTTTTAGGAAACTCTGAATATCTGCATCAGGAATGGGCTCAAGAGGTTCAAATGTTTTCCGAGCACTTAATACCTCAAGTTTTTGTGAAAGCTGTGGTAGATCAACTCCTTTTGAGCCCAGAAGTAAATGCCTGAAATGGAAGCAGCAAAGATCAAGATTTTGCTTGAGTTATTTAAGGATACACACTGGTTTTACAGCATCAAACAATACAATTATCATGCATGAAGGACTGGGAATTGGATGTGGCCTCTCTCAAGGTACTATTACACCAACTAGAAGGACTATGAACCTCAGTCAAGACACCTAGTTTGCAGTCCCTGGATAATACTTGAATCTTCCAAATATGAATTGCCTGAATCAGTCTCTATGCAACATTTGTAAGAACAATTACACACACCTCATCAAACACATTGGGTGTAAAAGAGTAAGATTATTTGCCAGCTGTGCCATGGCATGGCCTATCTGCTATGCACAATCAATGTGTTGGGTACTGCCTTTCTTACTAATTCGGTAACAGTAATAAAACCCTGCAACAAACATCACAGTTTTACCAACATTAGAGGACATGCTGCAAATATTACCCCTACATTCCCCACATTTCTAAACTGATCTGGCACACATTGCACTTGTTCTCTGGCTATGCAAGACACTATTAACAAGATAGTGTTTCTGTGGGGAACCTGCATTTCAGAAAACTCTCTTCTGAATTTACTCTGAATGCTTCTAGCTACACTACAAATAAAACCCCACAGAACAATAGAACCTTGTACAACACCAAGTAACATGTGGAATATTGCATGGCAGTAGATACCACATCCTCTGCTCACTGCTATTGACTCATCAAGACAAGATTTATGGAAGTTAAAAAACAAAACTAACTTTCCTGTAAAAAAAACCAGTGCACACGTCCACAGCTAACAGTACACAAACTTTTACAAGTAAAAGGACAACTTCAGAACTAAGTATTACTCGGTGCAGTGCAAATGACAAGCCTAAAAACACACTTAGCAATGTTCTGTGTTACTCACCAGCTTACAGCCACTCCCACAGTGTCACCTGCACTGCACAAAGTAACTAATGCTTGCTTTTAGAGTGGATCTTCTACTTATAAAAAGGTGTGATAATATGTGCTACACACAATTTACTGTACATGTGTTCAACATGTTTTGTAAATAATAAACTAATTATAATTAATAAAGGATTCACTATTTATTGTGCATGTGTTCACCTTGCTTGGTAAATAATAAACAAGCAATAATTATTATAGGATTAGGTATCACTATGCTTTGGAGTACTGAAATACAGTCCCCCCCCCATGGCGCTGTGGCCCAATGCGGGCCATGGCCTCCTCATTCTTAAGGTTTCTGGATCACACACAATGACGCATCACAGTCAGTAGGACTACTCTGGACGAGTGATCAGCTTGTCGCAGAGACCTCTACCTGATAACACACAACACTCACAATAGACAAACATCCATGCCCCCGGTGGGATTCGAACCCACGATCTCAGCAGGCGATCGGCCGCAGACCTACGCCTTAGACCGCGTGGCCACTGGGACCGGCACTGAAATACAGTGGAATCTGAAACTGACAAAGAACCTGGCAAATTCTGCGCCATGTTAAGTCACACCAATGCAGTTCAATGATCAGCAAATCTTAGCAAGTCTACAGTACATAAAGCAAACAATTTGTATTAATAAAGTAAGTAACCTAAATAAAGGCAAGAAAATCTGTTTTTACTGTATGTCAACAATTCATTGCCAAAGCTTCTTGTGTTGGATAAGGACTGTGCAAAGAAATCAGAAAGAAATACAAACTGTGCAACAAAATCAGCAAGATATAAGAAATGGAGATATTCTGTATCACCAAGAAAGAAAAAGGCTAAACCAAAGCCTGTTGCAAAACTGGATGATACTGAAAAAAGCATCAAAAGAAAAACTGTTCACAGTATGAATGATGCATAACACTCTTATATGGTTCAAAACAGCTCTAAAATATTTACAAGTGGAAATGAATTTTTCTGGATCAAGAAATCTGGCCTATAATACTCTGCACCAGTTAGGATTTACATTTAGCAAAGTGACACTGTGGCACATAGTGAAAGATTTAAGAAAAATGGACAAACGACCCTCCAGTTATGACACAAGACCTATTGAGACATCAGATGTGTATTAATGAAAAACATCACAGTTGTTGGATAAAATCTTAAGTCTGAAGGAGCCCAAAAAAAGAGATTAAATATTGGTGGGGACCTACAATTCTTTATTTTTCTTTTGTTGCTCTGTTACATCAAAATCTACATCAATGATCTCCTATAGTTTTGTCTATGTATGGTGTTAAGCTTGAAAGAAGAATTTTGGATAAAATTTTGTATGTAGACGATAACAGTGATATTCCTCGATAAAAATTACCATTCACTTTATCACTGTTTTAATATACAGTCACACAGTGCACAGAAATGTGTCTGTTGTACATCTGGACAAGATCAAAACCATGACACACAAATTTGAAAACATTTTGTACATACATGCAAGGATATAAAAACTACAAACTCAAGGCTGCCTTATAAAACAAGATGCAAAAAAATATCCAAGTACATAACATACTTGCTCAATTGGCTCAGAATTGGGTATAATGGTGGGCTATACTGAAGACTGTAATAAATCTTCAGGTTCCACAAAAGATGTGGAAATTCTTGATCAGCTAATTGATTATGAGCTTTTCAAGGACTCGGTGTATCTGACGAAAATACACAGTACATGAAAACCACATCATCAGGCAATACACACAAAATATAATGCATCAACTGTAAAAAGGACTAATAAAATGTGGATCAGGTTTGTAAGACACTACGTCCTGAGATTCAATTACACCGGGTTCATAAGATACACCATGCACACTAGCAGTAACCATCACAGGCAACACATACGCCTGAGTGTCCTGTGCTCCAGCCTGTGTCACTCTTGACCATAACTCTGTGGATGCTTCTAGAACTTGACGTAATGTCCTTTCAACCTTCGGCAGATCACCACTACCTTCCACTTCTGCTGACAGCTGTTCCGCTGCATGAAGCAACTCACTGAAATCTGATTCTGCCATGACACTGAAATTAATACAAAGTATGCAACTGAGATTTTGTTCTTCTGTAATACTTGAATATGTAGTCCTCAAATGTCAAACACCAATCACACAGTGATGAAGCACAACATCCCAGATGAATGGAGAACTCAAATGAAACACCGCAGATTCCTAGAAACCAACAAGGACAGAACTGAAATTCTAGGTGCCAATATTTATAGGCTAAAATTTTAGCAAAATCAATTTACTTGAATATAGAAGTACACTTGAGATGTATAATTTTAATAGCTAATAAAAATTTTTATTTTGGCACTCATGGTTCAATCTGTCAAACAGTAATTATCTGACAGAATGTCTAACATCCTCACACAGAATCATCCAGCTCCAGAAAACAGTCTACATATATTAGAAATGTAACTGCCATACTTTGTATATTAGTAACAAAAGGCCTTGTTAACTGTTCTCCTCCAACAGCACACAGAGCTGCAGCCAGCATAGCATGGTCACTACTAGACTCACCTCAGAAGAGTCACGCAGTATCATACCTTTTCCAAAAATATTTACACTGTTGGAAGAACATTCACAGCTTTTGCCCATGTATTTTTTTTCAAGCAGATAGAAAATGCTTGGTGGTGTGCACACAGTCCTTCTCTCCTACCAGTTTGCTTCTACACCCACTGCCAACAACTAGTATGTAAACTGGTTCCAAGATCACACACACATACATGCACATACCCATTTGCACTTTCACATGCATGCACACAGGCATATTAATTTTGGTGCAAGTTCTTTCTGGGTAACACTGTTCAACATTTTTGTAGCATGTCAATGCTCTGTATAGGCATCAATTACTAATTAATTCTTGAACTTCCAAAGGCACAATATGGGTTTTTGTAAACATTATAATGAACATTCACATTCCACAGGAAGGGAAGCTAAATAGCTTAGTAACTCTTAGCTTCTCATGAAGGATACCACTGATTATACAGTGGTATATGGTCGGATGATTCGAAACGAGCTATAAAATACGTGCAAAGGCACAGTACTAACTTACTGTAAAATGCTATTTTAGCATTTACCTGGGAGGGTGGAAGAACACCATAAAAAATTTTCGGAAGAACAGTAGATCTGTAGGCTAAGAACTGACTTTGGGGCCTGACAAAGGTCTGTTAAAGAAAAATAATGTAAACATAATGAAATATACACAGTGCATGAGGAATGATGGAGCATCTTACAGCTCAATTACGCATTTCCACACTAGGGTTAAATAAAATATGTGACAGACTGTGCAGTTCAGTTTGTTCAGCTCTCCATGGAACAAATACCAGTGGGATGTGTGTGTGTGTGTGTGTGTGTGTGTGGGGGGGGGGGGGGGGGGGGGGTGGGTTTTTTTGGTTGGTTTCCCCCAACGAAAAATGTTTTTTATTTTGTCCCCTTTTTC
>Ga0131853_10011387_pt1 | contig 16282 bp, 14 predicted proteins | sample TergutLab28metaG_FD_92764 | JGI IMG/M metagenome (GOLD analysis project Ga0131853, IMG submission 92764) | Labiotermes labralis P1 segment gut microbial communities from Petit-Saut dam, French Guiana - Lab288 P1 (version 2) (version 2) | ecosystem: Host-associated > Arthropoda: Insects >...
ACATTTCACACCGCTGACATTGCCAACTTCAACTTTCCACACCAACCAGACATCGTTTACAGCTTACACGCCTGCAACAATGCCACTGATCTCATGATTTACAAAGGCATTACCCAAAACGCCAGATTTATCCTTTCTGTTTCCTGTTGCCAACACACCATGCGCAACCAAATGAAAGGACACCCATTGTCAACTGTCACAAGACACAAACCCTACAAAGAGCGACTAGTAGACATGATAGCCGACTCACTAAGAACCCTCATGCTAGAAGCACAAGGCTACAAAGTAACTGTATTCGAATTTGTCCCAACAGCCCATACCCCTAAAAATGTCATGTTAAAATGTGAAAGGGTAGGAACCTCAGAACAAAAAAGCCAACTAGCCAAAGACGAATACCAAAAATTATCGGGGCTGTTTAATATGAATCCTATGTTAGAAACTTATTTACAGGAGTGTGAAATCAATGAATAAAAACACAAACCAAATCATAAAAGCATTTAAAAATCTTGGAATAACCATCAACACAATGGTCTTCCAACAAGCGTACAATGCTTGCCATTATTACCTCTTAAATGAAACACAAATGCTAAAATTATCAAAATCATCCCTAGATGGACACAAAAAGCAAACCACCATCCAATCACTGCCACTGGTACCAAGAATTTACGCATCAGGACAAATTGACATCTCAAAAGAACAATACCACTACCTCATCACTGACTACCTACAAGGCACCGATCTATGGGAAATACTCCCGAATCTAGCCAATGAGCAAAAATACCAAATTGGAAAGGAAATTGCAAAATTCCTAACTGAACTACATCAAACAAAAGGAGAAACCTACGATATTGGTCACTACATCCCAACCATCGGCAACTATAAGGGCACATGGAAAAATGGTCACCTTGAATACATTGAAAGCTTGAAAAAAGACCTAGCTGAAATCCCATTGGAATTAGAAAGCAAAACAGTCATCTCAAAAGCATTTGACTATATCAAACAAAACATTCACACACTAGATTACCAAATGGGAGCTAGAAGACTTCACAACGATTTCCACCCAAAAAACATCATTGTGAATGAAGGAGACATAACCGGAATCATCGACTGGGAATGTTCACAATTCGGCGAACCAGACTTCGAACTGGCCCACCTTTTCCACTGGTGCATCTACCCAACTACTCCAGGTCATGACTTAAAAATGGTGCTAAAAGGCGTTGTGGAATATCTACCAGCCTTTCTAAACATTCCTCATATCGAAAAAAGACTAACCATCTACCAACTAGAACACGAACTAAACCAACTTATCTGGCATGGTAAAAATCAAGAAGAAGAACGCATCAATCGCCTAAATGGTTGGCTTGATGGTCAAATTAACGATTTGATGAAAAAATGGCTACAATAGGATAAGTATTGTGACAAAAAATCATAACTTGACATGCTGCTGTCATATTTGGTATGATAAAATAAATCAACAAACCCAAAACAGGAGCAACACCATGATCAACAACAGCGATATCAATAAATACAATGATCACACACGCATTCTTATTCAAGAAAAGAATGTGTGTCTTTACGTATTTCCACATACCAGTTTAAGATCCTACATTTCAAACTACACCATCACCTTCCCCAAGCATGCTAATGACATTAGTGAAAATTATACCGTTCTACCTCATGCAAGTGCAACCTTGGTCATTGAAATTGAAGCAGACAACACCTACATCAATTTATACGGCCCAGCCACAATCCCTGATATTGTTGGAACAGATGCCCTCACAAAAGAATTCCTACTCATCATAGAATTCCAACCAGCTGGCCTTTTTGCATTAACTGGCATCACACAAGCAGAATTAACAGATAAAGGATTCTTGCTAGACATGGTTGACCCAATTTTAGACCGACAGCTTCGAGAAATGGTCGAAAAAAACGAAACCATCCACACCCTTATCGCAGACCTAGACAAAGTATTCCATCAGACTTTCAAATACCCCTATCCACCACAAATGCGAACAGCCATCCACGAAATCATCAAATATTCAGGGGTGCTCCCCATCAAACAAGTGTCGGAAAAATTACACTACAGCGAACGCCAAATGGGAAGATTATTTAATCAACATGTCGGCGTAAGTCCCAAATTATTTTCAAGGATTGTCAGGGTCAACTATTCCCTAAGATTACTAAGAAACACAACCAAAAACATTGAAACCATCGCCGGCTTAACAGGTTACCATGACCCTTCTCATTTTTTACGAGATTTCAAATTGGTTTGTGGCATTACACCCCAAGAATTTCGACTAAAAATGTCTGATTTTTACAATGAAATCAATAAATTTTAGGGTATACTAATCAGGAAACTCAACTTGCTAGAGTCTCAATATCAAAATAATGAAAGGAACATGATAATATGCTTATACCAGCGATTGGTTTTCAAGGTAATTGTGATGATGCAATTACCTACTATAAAGAAATTTTTGGAGCAGAGGTGAAAAGGATTAATTATTTTAAAGATGCCCCAGCAGATGCTAATTTAGAAATGTCCTTGCCACCTAATTTTGTCTTGTATTCAGAAGTATCAATATATGGGACAACCTTCATGATGGGTGACGGAATGGAGAAACCACTGGAAGGTTTTTGGATGCAACTTACTTTCGATACTGCGGAAGAAGTGATTTCTGTTTTCAATAAACTTGCAGACGAAGGGGAGGTTATTGAAGCTCCTACACCACAATTCTGGGCTTCTTTAAATGGCGAAGTGAAGGATCCTTTTGGTGTCCTCTGGAATATTTTAACAAATTATTAAGAATAAATTATTAAGTTGTCAATTTACAAGGAGGATTTTGGAAATGAAACGATTAACAGAAAATGACTTCACAGAAATCAAGACATGGATATACCGCAATGCACGTCAAATAGAATTAGCACTTTGGCAATATGAATTTGAAAATGGTAGTAAAGAAGCTGTTTTGGATGCATTGTCATTTTACCAAAACGAGGACGGAGGCTTTGGTCATACCCTTGAAGCTGATAGTTGGAATCCAAATTCGACCCCATATACGACCATGCACGCTGTTAGCATGTTAAATAACATTGGATTTACAGATGCAGAACATCCAATTGTTAAAGGCATCTTGCGCTTCTTTGAGAATACCGAATATTTTTCAGAATACGGCTGGGCATGGAGCATTCCAACAAACGATGATTATCCTCGTGCACCGTGGTGGAATTTTGATTCTGTGTCTCAATATGATAACACAGTAGTGGGCTTTGGACTTACAGCAGAAATTGTTAGTTTTATTCTCCGAACTGCTAAAAAAGACGCTTCGATATATGGAAAAGCTGTCGCGCTCATTGAAAAAATTGTAGAGCTATCCGGTAACCCTGAAACAAATGGCGAAGATGGCGGTGCCCTCAATGCTTTAGGAGTAACTGCACTTGCAGAAACGTTGCAAAAGCTTGACTTGTTGGATAAGTTGAATGCAAAAGCTTTACCAGAAAATGCAAAAATAATGGTTGCAAAAGTCATTGAAACTGACAGCAGCAAATGGGATGAATATACTAGCTTTCCTCATTTTATCATCGAAACACCAGATAACATGCATTACCATGACTACAAAGATGTCATTGAAGAAGAATTAGACCACTTAATCAAAACGCGTCCTGAAAAATCCGTATGGGGTATCTCATGGACTTGGTTTGAGAACATGGCGCAATATGCCAATGAATTTGCAGTCAGTGAAAACTGGTGGAAAAGCTACCACGCCATCTGGAAAATGCGTTTTCTAAAAAATTTTGGAAGACTATAAAACCTAGGAGAGAAAAGCATGAACACTAAATTATTTGAAAAAGCAAATGAAATAATCAGAACTTTTGAATATGCCAGCTTTGGTGTCATAGATGAAAACGGATATCCTTCCGCTTCGGCTGTTATCCTCTGTAACCCGATGAATATTTCTGAACTCTACTTTATCACAACTCTAGACTCAAACAAGGGGAAACGTCTTCAGAAAAATAATAAAGCAAGTATTAACTGCTATACTAGCGAGAACAATATTACTCTTGTTGGTGAAACAGAAATCATTACTGACCAAGAAACAAAGAACAGATATTGGAAAGATTGGACTGAACTTGGAGTAGATATATACGCAGATGGCGTATCTAATGGGAATTACTGCATTATTAAATTTACCACGAAGCGAGTATCTTTATGGGTTGATAACGAAGGTGCAGAATTTACGCTAGATTAGCACTGCATCGGCGCATTTGATTTCCGTGTCAGAGAATACATTAAATATTAATTTTCGTACTGGACATACCTAATACGAATTGGATCAAAAAAATCAGGTTCTAGTTGACTACACTATTTCCTGATTTTTATGCTTTTTGCTATCTTTCACCAGATAACCTCTTAGCTTCTTGATTTTTCGTTAATTAATGAGCTATTACTTTTTGTTCTTTTTAAAATGTGATAGGGCAGCACCACTTCCAGCAAGTACAAATCCTGCCAATAGTGTGTTTGCAACAATCGCACCCGTTTGTGGTAATGATGGTCTATTATTGTTTCCTCCTCCTGTTGGAGAAGTGGTTCGTGGTTCCGTTGCTTCTGGAGCCGTTGTTGGTTCTGTTGTTTTTATTGGAGTCGTTGTTGGTTCCGTTACTTCTGGAGCTGTTGTTTCCGGAACTGTTGTTGGTTCAGACTCTAAATATTCTTTTACTGTTACAACAACAGCATCATAGATAACCTCAGATGTTGCTGATAAGCCAACCGGCATCACAACACGCAAATAAATCGTAGCTGTTCCTTCTGCAACTGCTTTTACAAATCCATTTTCATTAACTGTTGCTACATTCGGATCACTTGAGAACCACTCATAATCTTCTGTTGCATCAATTGGATTTACAACTGCTTCTAATAATCGCTCACTTGCTGGTAAATACAATGTGAAGTTATCTGCTTCATAACCATCATAATAAATAGCCAATGATGTAATTGGAACAATTTCTGAAATGACTGGCAAATAACCTGTTAGCGCATAAACCAACTCCGGGAATGGGAAAGTGTTCGTTCTACGATCAAAAATCGCAAATTGATCAGGTCCATTCACTTGTTGAATATCGAATTGACCATTATCCCACCAGAATATTCTCATATCTAATGCTCTAGCAAGAGTGTGATAGAAAGTTAACCAAGCAACACGACTTTCAAGATTGTCTCTATTCAAAGCACCCATTTCACCAATAATGATCGGATAATCAGGGAAAGTATCTCTAGAAAGATTCAATGCCCAATTAACAGGTCCTGGTCCATCTTGATCGCCTGTGCCATCTACACTCCACTCAGTAAATTCGTTGGTGCTGGCATCAAGTGCAAAACGCCATGGCGTGTAAGCATGTAAAGAGACAATGATATGATCTGGTCCAGCCGGATCAGTTGGCATTACCCAGCCATCAAAAGCAGCTACACCAACTGCGGCTGCATAAGTAGGAACCATCAAGAAACGGTTACTGTTATAGCCACCACCATGTCCTCTAACTGTATCAACAAACAACTGATTTAAAATATTCAGGTTTGCACGTTCTACCTCAGTCCCACCACCCCATTCAGCTGGGCTACCAATCGTACGTGGCTCATTCAAACCTTCAAAGATCAAACGTTGACCATAGTCAGCAAAAACCTCAGAAAGCTGCTCCCATATTGATGTAATAAAACCAATAGAGTCGTCCATTGTCACAAGAGTTTCTCTCGCAGGATTATTTGAATATTGCGGAACTAAATTCCCCTCATCATCTGTGAGGCCTAAACCAAGTAGGCGTTCATCATGGTGAGTATTGATAATAACAATCATACCAGCATCATAAGCGTAATCTACAACTTCAATGATGCGATTCATCCAATCTTCATAGACATTGAAATCTTCATCAATGAAGGTATAAAATGTAATCGGAATGCGGATTGCATTAAAACCTGCATCACGAATGGTAAGAATGTTTTCTCTTGTTGTAATCGGATTTCCCCACCAAGTTTCTTGTTGCTCAGGTGTCCAAGTTTCTGGATCAGAGCCAGTTGCTGTGAATCCATGGGGATGAGCATCTAAAGTATTACCAAGATTCCAACCTGCAGTAATGAAATCTACGATTTCATGAGCATTTGCAAATGAAGGCTCGGTTGAGATGTTATTGCTATTTGCTAACACAGCCACTGGCAATAACCCGGCAAGTAAAGTAAAAATTAATAACGGTTTTTTCATTTTGTACACTCCTCTCTCCGTTTCGGTAAAGAAAATAACATAAATTTTCCTACTCAAAACGCCTATCTTTAAATAGTGTACCAGTTAAATGTAAATATTGCAAGCGAAAAATGCAAAAAAATATACAAAATTTACATACAAAAGCTTGCATACAAAAACAAACCTATGTTAATACAGAAAAATCATACCGAAAGGCAGAGCTTTTCTGTCATTTCGATATGATCCTTAATTGCCTAATTAAATATTCAAAGCAGCTTCATAGCCCATTGTTGTTGCATTTAGTATGTTGCTTACATCAACTGCATCACCGATTGTTTTAACCACAACACCAGCATTTGCCAAGTCATCAGCTAAACTTGTAACAGAAGCAGAGCCAACTGCCAGGACAACAGTGTCAGCTGCAATCTCACTTTCAACCCCATTTGATTCAATCACAACAGCATTTTCTTTAATCGCTTTAACCGTCGTATTTGTTAGTTGAGTGACATTTCGTCCATCCAATTCTTTTAATAAATGCCATCTTGGTGCCAATGGTTCCTCAGGTGCAATCGTTGACCCCATTTCTACTAATGTTACAGCGCGTAAATGGACACCTAAATGAGCGGCAGTTTCTGCTCCAACCTGTCCACCGCCAATTACAATCACAGATGCGCCAACAGCAGCTGCACCAGCAAGTACGGCATTAGCTTGAACCACATGAGGTAAATCAACCCCTGGAATTGATGGGAGGATTGCTTTTGCTCCTGTTGCTACAATCACTGTATCAAAATTTTTCTCAACTAGCATCTCAGCGTCCACCAATGTGCTATAGGTCACTGGTACCTTAAGTTTTGCTAAAGTTTCTGTTTGCCAGTTAATAAAAGCTGAAATTTCTCCTTTCCCAGGCGGTATGGATGCCAGATACAATTGTCCTCCAGCTTTATCTCGTTTTTCAAAGACTTCTACCTCATGTCCACGTTTGGCTGCAAAAATCGCTGCCTCTAAGCCTGCTGGACCTGCACCAACAACAGCAACCTTCTTTTTCGTAGTCGCTTCTGTTAATGTCTCCTCATCTTCTCTTCCAAGCTCTGGATTTAACACACATTTGATTGGATGATCCGAGAATAAAATACCGATACAGCCATGATTACAAGCAATACATTGGCGAATGTCACTATAATGACCAGCTGCCGCTTTATTTGGTAGTTCAGGATCAGTTAAAGAGGCACGTCCCATAGCAACAAAATCGGCTTTCCCATCTTTAACTGCGTTATTAGCTACAAATGGATCATTGATACGACCGACTGTTATGACTGGAATATCAACACTTTTCTTAACCTCAGCTGCTAAATCTGTAATCCATCCATGAGCAATTTGATAAGGTGGCACAATGCGATCTGCCGATACATAGGTTCCTGCTGAAACATGAATCAAATCAATACCAGCTGCTTCTAAAAGTCCTACAATTACTTTTGTATCTTCAATGGTTCGACCACCTTCAATAAATTCATCTCCTGAAATACGGAAACCAATAATAAAATCATCACCACATATCTCTCGAATGGCTTTAACAATTTCAAATGGAAATTTGCTTCTACCGAAAATATTTCCACCATAAGCATCCACGCGTTTATTGGCATAGCTTGACATAAAACCAGCGATTAAATAACCATGTCCACCATGGATTTCAACGCCATCAAAGCCACATGCTTTGGCACGTCTTGCAGTCTGGGCAAACTGTTCAACAATCACCTCAATTTCAGGTATTGTTAATTCACGAGGGGTAAGACCGCTAAATGGACAAGCGATTGGAGAGGGGGCAACAGGTACAGCATCAGGCCCAATGACACCTGCATTTGTTTGACGACCTGCATGATAAATCTGAGCTAAAATGGTCGCACCATGGGCTTTCACCCTAACTGGTAATGCCTTATGGCTTTCAATTTGACCATCGTGCCAAAGACCTGCAACGTTTTTAAACCCTCTCCCTAGTGGATCAACGGCATAGTCTTCTGTGATGACTAACCCCCATCCACCTTTTGCCCGTGTTTCATGATAGGCAATGTATTTTTCTGTTGCTGTTCCATCTTCATTACAGTAATTGGTAACCATGGCTGGCACCGTAAACCTATTTTTTACTGTTTTGTTTTTGAGTTGGTACGAACTAAAGATTGATTCTAACATTTTGTATTCTCCCTTCCTAACATTTTATAGAAAACGTTTAGCATTAATATGGTTGATTTTATCACATTTATCCAAGTATGACAACCTCATCTATTATCTTTACCTGAATTTAATATTTAATCCGTATTTTTTACTGTTTTTATGCCAAGCTCTGGTAGTGATGCCATTTTGAGCAAAAGTGATTTATCTACCATACAAAATATAAAACAAAAAAAATTTAAAAAAACTATTGACCCGTACCCCACGGAAAGGTTTATACTAGTATTCAAGGAGTGATGTGCAAATGTTAAGAATTGGTGAAGTAGCGAAAAAATATGATATTTCCAACCGAACCTTGCGATATTGGGAAGAGTCAGGAATATTGAAGAGTATACGACTGGATAATGGATATAGATACTATAATGATGAAAATGTGGCACGGATTAATCAAATTGTCTTACTGCGCAGACTAAAAATGCCGATTGCAGAGATTGAAAAGCTTTTTATGACCAATGATTATGCAGTGGCAATCCAGATATTAAGCGATTATCTCATTGATTTGAAAAATAAGATTCAAACTCATGAGACCTTAGCCATTATTGTTGAAAATCTAATTATTCATATCAAACAAAATCAAAATATCGAACAGTTATTCTTGCAGCTTGCCGATGATACTTTCCAGTTACAACCACAGCATGCACCTCAAATTCAGCTCCCAGAAAGGAAAATTGTAATGGAAAAATTACAGAATGTCAGAATTGTAAAATTACCACCGATGACGGTTGCAGCTTATTGTGCGGTAAGTGCAACACCAGAACAAGATTGTTCTGAAATCTTTGACAAGTTTGTCCTAGAAAGCAACTTGATTGAACGAAGCGGCTACCGTAGCTTTGGTTTTAACAATCCAAATCCAAGCGAAGATAGTCCGATATATGGGTATGAAATGTGGATAACCATCCCTGAAGAATTTGAACTCCCATCTCCACTTGAGAAAAAGCAATTCGGTGGTGGCTTATACGCTTCAATTTCAACCCAAATGAATGAAATTGGCGAACGCTGGGAAGCATTAGGAAACTGGGTTGCTTCTCAAGATAAATACGATTGCGCCTATCATGAATTACCTTGGCTAGAGGAACTGACAATGGATTATGAAACATTTATTTCGGAAAATGTACCTGCTAGCGAGAAGCAATTAGATTTGTTGTATCCTATCAAGCAAAAGCAATAAAATCTGCAATGGGCTACATCTCAGACATAAGTCTATATTGATGTAAAAATCTAATCAAAATATAACCCTTGAAAATGGAGAAATCATTAATTTTCAAGGGTTTTGATTTGTTTTGAATGATATTATTTTCGTCAAAATATTTAATTATTATGCTATTTAATTTTCATTAGAAGTCATCGGAAAAGTCGACTTTTGAACTGAGGTGTGTTACAATTGAAGAAAAGAGTAGAGGTAATTGCTATGACAAAAGCTGTGTTATTTGATTTTGACGGTGTTTTAACACTTGATGAAACTGGAACGGAATCAATATGTAAGTATATAACTATGGTCACTGGTATTGATAGAAATATATTCGAAAAAGAATATCGCAAGTATAATGAAAAATTGTTATTCGGAAAGTTAGAACACGAAGAAATATGGGAGGAATTATGTGAAAGGATTGGTCAGAAGATAGATATAAAAATTTTATTTGATTCATTCATCAACACGCCAATAAATGATAAAATGCTTAAAATAGTTTATGCATTAAAAAATAATCAGATTAAAGTAGGGATGGTAACGGATAATAAAACTGACAGAATTAAAAGCATCGTTGACCATCATAAGTGGAGTGATGTTTTTGATGGAATTGCTATTTCAGCAGAAGTTGGAACAGGGAAAAGTGACGTAAAGATATTTAATGAAATATTTCAAATATTAAATGTGATCCCTGAAGAATGTATTTTCATTGACAACAACCAAGCAAACCTTGTTATTCCAAAACGTTTAAAAGTGACTACTTTGTTTTTTGATCATAAGAAAAATGATATAGACACCCTAAAAAAAGAATTGTTGAAAGCTGGAGTTGAAGTGTAAGGATAAACATCTTTCATGAGTGTAATATGTATCAAAATCTTAAACGGGCAATTTTATGTAAACTAAACACGCCGGTGTTGATGGTTAAATTTGACTGAAAGAAGGAAAAGAAAATGAGAAGTAAAAAAATCATTAATTTGTTCTGTTTATCAGGTGTGATTAGTGCAGTTTTTTATTTACTGCATGATGTCATCGGAGCAATGCATTATCCAAATTATGACCGAATGAGCCAGGCTGTGAGTGATTTAACTGCTCTATCTGCTCCTTCTTTTGTTGTTGCCAATGGCTTAGTTTCTGTATATACTGTATTTTCATTTTTATGTACAGCACTGATCTGTATCCTTATTCAAGATAAAGGAAATAAACTATTGCGACTAGGTGTCTATTTATTTGCTGTTATGAATACGATATCTGCCATTGGTTTTTCATTATTTCCCTTAACTGAAAGTGGATATACTGGACAGTTTCAAGACTTAATGCATCTTGTAGTGGTAGCCTTAGTTGTGCTATTTACAATTGCCTCATTGATTCCGATTATCATTGGTAGCTTCAAATTAGCAAGTGGCAAATCATTGGCAACATATGCGATCATCACCTTACTATGTACGCTGATTGGTGGAATAGGTGTGAATATTGCTCCATCTTCTCATTTCGGCTTTATTCAAAGATTTGCCAATTATAGTATTGTTATCTTTACTGCAATTTTAGGATTGTATGGATTTTTTGATTTTTCTGCTTTAGTTCAAAATTCAAGAAAGAGTGGATAATATTTTTGTTTTGATATTCTCAGTTAAAAATTTCAAAATGTGACCCAATTGTGACCAAGGTATGGTAGAATAGAACGACAGACATTTTGGGAGGAAGCAAAATATGAAACGGATTTTAATTATTGAAGATGAAATGGAGATTCAAGAAATATTGACTGAATTTTTGCGAGAATATGGTTATGTTATCGACAATGCAAGTGATGGTGCTGCAGGGATTGCACAGTTTAAGGAAGAAAAATATGATTTGATTCTACTTGACATTATGATGCCAAGAATCGATGGGTTAGCAGTGTTGGAATTGATTCGGGAAAAATCTAATATTCCAATTATTTTGATCACAGCGATGGAAACAGAAGAATATCAAATAAAAGGTTTTGACTTAAAAGCCGATGACTATATTACCAAACCCTTCTCTATGAACCTAGTCATTAGGAGAATTGAAGCCGTTCTACGCCGCACGCAAAGTGATGAAGCACTTGAGCATGAACAAGGCATGATCACCCATGGAAAGATCAAGCTTGATAAGGAATTATGCGAAATCAAAATGGCAGATGTTACAATCCCATTCACGTATAAAGAGTATGAGCTGATCAAACTTTTTCTTGAAAACAAAAATAAAGTATTTACTAGAGACGACATCTTAAATCAAATCTGGGGCTATGATTTTTTTGGAAATGATAAAATTGTCAACAATCACATTATGAGAATCCGTAAAAAGCTAGGGGAGAATTTTATCGCAACAGTGCGAGGAGTGGGGTATAAAATTGGTAAAGAAGATTAGAAGCAGTTTAAATATTAAAATTTTTACCAGTATAACAGCTATCTTGCTAGTCATTAGCTTGGTTATCTTTGGAATAGTCAGAATTTTGATGTTGCAAATCTATGAACATAGATTCGATGCCGAGTTGCTTAATCATGCCAACCAATTAGCGATGGAATTAAGCGATGAACCACAAAACCAGTGGGAAAGGTTGATAAGAGAATTTGGAATGGATCATAATGCAACTGTGAGTATATTGGATCATCATGGAACAGTGATATATGGCGGATTAATGACCATGACTGTTGATGGGTTTGGTGTTGCTCTAGTCAATGAAGGTGCTGGTACGGTAATAACACTCATCTTTGCGAATAACAACCAAGCTTTCTCCCTTAGTGTTGCCTCGCTCACAATCGCAAATACCCTTATTCAAATAGACGACATATTTACACAAATTTTCATTTATATCCTGATTTTTATTATCATTGTTGCCATTCTCACTGCACTTTTTTATACGCGCTTTTTGGGAAAACCCATTGTAGAAATCGCCCACGTTTCAAAAAAGATGACCAATCTAGATATGACATGGCAATGCAAAACCAATCGAACTGATGAAATCGGAATGTTGGCGAACAACTTAAACCAAATGGCTGACCAGTTGAAGACCACGTTAGAAGAATTACAGACTGCCAACATAAAGTTACAAGATGACATTAAGAAAGAGCGAGAACACGAAAGACGCCGCCGCGATTTTTTTGCTGCTGTGTCACACGAATTGAAAACACCTGTCACCATTTTAAAAGGAAAACTAGACGGGATGATTTTAAATGTTGGCAAATTTAAAGATCGGGATAAATATTTACAAGAAGCTTATAAAACCAATGAATCCATCGAAAGATTGGTGCGCGAAATCATGACATTGGCTAAACTTGATACCATTCGCTTAAACTTGGAACAAATCAATTTATCTGCTATTGTCGCTGAAATAGTCAAACGGTACGAGCCACTTGCTAGGGAAAAGCAACTGGATATTCAGTTTAATAACGAATCTGATGTTTTCTTACAGGCAGATATGACCCAATTGCAGACGGTAGTATCCAATGTGATTAGCAATGCAGTTAAATATTCGACTTTTGGGCAGCGTGTCAAAATTAATCTTGACGTAGACAGTCAATTTGGAATTTTAATTGTTGAAAATGAAGGTGCTCAAATTGAAGAAGATGAACTTACGAAGCTATGGGAACCATTTTATCGAACGGAAAAATCACGAAATAGAGATACTGGTGGTAGTGGACTAGGGCTGTACATCGTCAAGACGATTTTAGATTTGCATCGTTTTTCATATAAGCTAGAAAATAGTGAGGATGGGGTAAAATTTACAATGAATTTCCCAATTGATGATAATAGTTAGTACAAGACAAACTTGTACCTGAAAAGTTTGACGAGATGACATTTAGCGTTGTCTCGTTTTTCATTTTCTTAAAATGTGACCCATTTGTGATTAACTTGTGATTCAATCAACACCTTCTTGAGATTCAGCCGACACCTTGATGATTTATAATAGCCTTGTATTCAAAATCCAAGGAGATGTTAAATATGAAAAAAAATACGATTAAGGTTTTACTATTATCACTTACTGTTTTTGTTGCTTTAGTTCTAACAGCGTGTAACACTGAAAGTGTGCAGGTTGCAACATTTGGAGTAGAAGACTTACCAACATGGATACGTGAAATGTCATCTGATGCGGATTGGCAAAGACATTTTGATTCATTGACGCCAGAGGAATTAGAGTTATTTTTTACAGAGGGGTTAGGTGCCATGCATGAACCGCCAGTTGCACCTGAGGGATCAGGACATCAAACGCATATATCTTTTGGAGGAGGCGAAGAATGCAGTGGTGCTTGGAGGATGGATGAAAATGGCATGGAATGTGTTGATTTGGAAGAATTGCTTGAGTCAGATGAACTTGATGATGAGACAAGGGAAAATATAAGAGAAGCATTAGGAAATCAGGATTAAAAGTAGGACGTAAGTTTATTTTTGACGTAATGTGGATGATTTCACAATGACCTAAGCATCAGTTGTACAAGGAGGAGTTGAAAAAATGAATTTTTTAAAAAGAGCTAAAACGAGCATTTTGAGAAGCCCAGGAAAAAGTGCCATTCTATTAATTTTGGTCTTTACATTGGGAACGATTATCGCAGGTGCCTTAGCAGTGGAGGGGGCGGTTACCAGCACAGAAGAGAATTTAAGACGTAATATGCCAGCGGTGGTCTCCATTGGGATCGATGAACAACAAGTGATGGACTACATTCGTGCTAGCGATTCACTTGGGATGCCAACTATCACAGGATTGACCGCAGATTTAATCCGTTCTATTGGTGCGTTGCCCTATGTACGAGATTTCAATTATTCCATTGAAACGTGGTTAGCAAGTTTGGAGTTAGATAATTATATCCCAAATATAGAAGCCCTGCCTGCAGGCTTATTCGACGATACGCCAAGCATGTTTGATATCGCAGGACTTTCTAGCACTAACTTAATTCCTTTGAATGAGGGTGTGATTGATTTGGTCGATGGCCGCATGCTGACGGAAGCTGAAATAGCAAGTCCATCAGAGACAGTAGCTGTCTTGGTATCAAGTACTTTTGCACAGATGAATCATTTGTCTGTTGGATCCATATTTACTTTATCAAATAAAGTTCCTCAACTTCAAGAGACATGGAGTAGTTCATCGAATAACGAGATGTGGTTAGAAGAAAATCTGCTTGCTTACGAAAGTTATGAATTTGAAATTGTTGGTCTATTTGATGTGGTTGATAATGAGATTTCGGACAATGACATGAATGATGTGATCGTGATGGGGCAGGGACAAAGTATGTACAATCAGATTTATGCACCCAATTGGTTTACTGAGAAAGCAGAGCGATTTCGGACATTAGCCCAGCAGAATCAAGAAGAAATGGACGCAGAAGAACCAGCCCTCACTTCCATTTTTATCTTAGAAGACCCACGAGAAATTGAGGATTTTAGGCAAGCAGTCGAACCTATGCTTCCAGACTTTATCGGCATTGACGATTTAACCAACACCTTTGAAGCCATTTCAACTTCGATGTCGACCTTACTTGAAATTGCCGACTGGATTTTATGGATTGCCATTGGTGCGACTTTCCTCATTTTGAGTTTATTGTTGACGTTGTTCTTACGAGACCGACGCTACGAAATGGGTATTTACCTAGCACTAGGTGAGAAAAAAGGGAAAATCATCTCGCAAGTCTTATTAGAAGTGTTAGCCATTTCTATAGTAGGTGTTAGCATCGCTGTTTTTGCAGGAACTGCTATTTCATCCAACCTCTCTAGGATGATGCTTCAAAATACACTGACTGCTGAACCAACATCCGGAGGTGTAGGAGGCGGTAGCGGACCCGTTATGATGCTTGCGATTCCTGGAAGTGCCTCATTAGATGCACTTGGTTTCGCGCAAGAAGCATTAACAGTTGATGAAATGATGTCTGCTTTTGATATCTCCTTAAATGGAGAGACCATCTTGCTATTTTACACAATTGGTTTAATAGCAGTGGTTGTATCAACCCTTATTCCAATCGCTTATATTACAAAATTATCCCCTAAGAAAATCTTGATGAAGCAATAAATTTTTTCGACCGCCCTTAAAAGGTGGTCTTTTTTTAAGATTGAGATGATGTCAATTGGAACAATCAATCATCAGAAAAAAGAAGTTGAGAGGTTAATTTGGCTAAAAAGCATGAAACAATTAGTTTCAATTTGCCACAAACTTGCCACAGTGCGTCGGTAATTTTTCGTGAAAATAAATGCTATCATAATAGTTGATAAAGAGAATCGCCCCTACGATAAAAAAGATTGGTTTTAATTATCGGAGGTGGTAAAGTAAGGTATAGGCAATTGCGAAACTATCATTCCACTTTTTGTTTTTTCTCAAATCATGATTTTGTGGGGTATTTAAGAAAATTTTGCTCCGATTATGGAAGATTTTTTTCTCAAATTACAATTTTGTGAGGTATTTGGGATAATTTTACTTCGATTATGGAGGATTTTTTTCTCAAATCATGATTTTGTGGAGTGTTTGAGAAAATTTTGCTAGTTTGCAATTGCCTAAATGAGGTATAAATGGAGGCATTCAGAAGATGAAGTTACTTATTATTGAAGATGAAGAAATGATGCAAAGGATTTTAAATAAAGGATTTGGAAAACTTAACTATGTAGTGGATTCCGCTTATGATGGTGAGGAGGCACTAGATTTGTA
>Ga0131853_10011390_pt1 | contig 16278 bp, 6 predicted proteins | sample TergutLab28metaG_FD_92764 | JGI IMG/M metagenome (GOLD analysis project Ga0131853, IMG submission 92764) | Labiotermes labralis P1 segment gut microbial communities from Petit-Saut dam, French Guiana - Lab288 P1 (version 2) (version 2) | ecosystem: Host-associated > Arthropoda: Insects >...
GCACATGTGCTCGAAACATGTAGAGGCATGAAATAAAACTTACTGTGAAACAAATTTTGTGCATCAAGTTGGTTAAATACTGAGATAAATATACTGAGATGCACGGTCAACAAAACGTCAAAAGACATGTCTGTGTTTAGCGGTAGTCATATGTAGTATGTTATACAAGATGTTATGATCTTCCACGATTATCAACAAAAAACTGTCGGTATCTAAAGTCACAGTACCAACGATTTGTGAAAATTATAGATATTTATTGCAGCTTTGAGCTCTGATGACAAAAAAATTTCTAATCAGTGATTATTCGGTTTTCGCTTTTCATTACAGAGAAAGGAACTTCGGGGTTTCATCGTATTTGAAATTTGGTCTCAACAGCTATGTGTACAGCACTCAGACTAGGCTTAGAATCATAGTCTAACTGATATATATTTTCAGATGTTGGTCCTTCAAAATTTTTTTGAAGATAAACTTATACGTTCCTCTTTTTCATTCATATTGTTTTTTGTAACTCAAGTCAATTAAATTAATAAAATTCATCAGAGCAGAACTTTCAATAAATTGGTAAAATTAAAAACGCTACTATGTGAGCCATATAAGACCACGCTTTGTATAGTTCCACATCAACAAGTTACACAGATATAATATTAAAATCTGAGAGAACAAAGGATATTTTCAAATTTACCTGCTGTCAAAAAGTGAATACTGGTACTGGCGTTTACAAAAAAAATCACTGGTTTTTTCCCTTGTGATTTTGATGAAGTTAGACGAACAGGTCCCCGTAACATTACAGTTTTGATGTTGGTTTGACTCCTAGCGTGAAGAGAATAGAATAAACTGCAGGTAAACGTGGGGTCAATTACTTCACAGGTTTGTAAACCCACCTTGTTACTGCTACGCTCTGTTGTTGTCGGAGAATGTGTAGGCCTGCTTTGTTTTTCCGTAACCATGGCTGTGATGTGGTCAGCGCTTATATCAAATCAGTGGTTTGGACATAATATTGTCTATTTGCAGCAAGTGTTATTGTTAAACTACTTATAGAGTTTTCATTCTGCTGCTGATGCAGTATAGTGTGTTTTGTCATAGGTTTTATGGAAGGTGGAAAGTAAAACACCGCACTCGCGACACTCTGATGAACTTTGCCATGCATTCCTGCCTGATTACCCATGTTTCATTTTAACCTCGTTCACTTGTAGTGCCAAGTTCACTTGTCGATTGAACAACGCGTTTTTTTTTTTTTTGCTTATCACTTATTTCTGCCTCAGGGCATAGAATACGTGTCAAGAGCACTAATGTTTGGGCATGCAACATGTGTACCGTTACCAATCAAAATCATACACTTTTCGGCAAAGTGGAGTCAGTTGCTTTATTAGAGTTCATATTCTCACGGATGTACTGATGAAGATTCAAGCCCCCTGGGATATGAAGCGACCTAGAAAGTTCTATTTCTACCAATGTTTTTGTAGAAGACTGGGAGCTTCTCAACGACTTTAATTTTAACATAAATTATATAGCATGTGTTACGAGAACATGTTTTTCTGTGTGCTCAAAAGCAGTCTAGTTTCATATTTTGTGACGCACTCTACTTAAATGTTATAACATTACGCTCGTGTTTGTACTTTTAATATTATCTCGTGCATGTGACAGCGATCTTATTCAAATTAAGTCATATCTATGTTTGTGACGAGTGGAGCTATTGTTTGTGACGAGTGGAGCTATTGTTTCCCTCAATTACAGAAGGATGCGATAGGCCAGCCTAGAGCTCTGTGAAGCACATACAGTACGCTTCTCCGAAATTACATAACAACTAATATGGCAATATATGTGCGTGGCACTTACCGTCAAACACAACTATTGCCATACTAATTGTATATCACACAACGGGGATGACGCACATAAAGATAACAACTAATTTTATAGAGCAGAGTCATCACATTTAGTCATTCAGCCATTGAGTAACTTAGATATATCCGCCTGTTATACGTTGTCTACTGTTTTGTTACAGTCTCCACAGTAAAGTGTCACTGGACCCTGATCTGTGCCAGATGAAAACATGTCACTCCCTTGCACCCCGCTTGTTCCAGACAACCTTTAATATTATATCGTATCAACGCCTTCGTGTGTTTTCCTTCGGGATTTATGGCGAACACTATTCGTAAGTTCCTCATACGTACTTCGTCACCCGTCCACTTCAGTCTCCTTGTTATGATCACGCTATGATATTTGGTGAAGGGTAAAATTACCTGTTTATTTATTTTGTAGCTTTTCTATCGTTCCTTTACTTCCAGTTTCTTCTGTCAAAATATTCTTCTACTTTGCTCTTAAAACCTACAGCCATGTCTCTTACTTAGGTAATGGATGGTAAAGTTCAAGCAAAGGTAATAATTGTGGCTGTTGTAAGTGTACCTTTTGTTGTATTGCCACTGTTGACTTTCTTCCGCGAACGTGATGAGAGAAGAAATGTTTTGAGGCCAAATGTATGTCGAAGGATAATACTGACAGTGACATCGAAACTTATATATCTGGAAACTGTATTCAACTGACTTGGTGGATTTCAATTGTGACAGTCTTATGATAACATTGGAAAAATGCCAAATTTCATAAAGGAATATATTGAAGAGCTTCCATTTAAGTAGTTCACATTGCCACAGGCAGAAAATGCTTCTGAACGTTGCATTCTCTCATACTTTCTCCCTTTTTTAAATTGGCACAAATAAAATTAACTTTTATGTTCATAACTCTGCAGCCATCCAGCGACTTATTGTAAAGATATTAAGAATTCGTTTCATATTCTCTTCCACAGAAGCATAAATGAATTTGCTTATTTTTGCAGTAATATGAGATATTAGAAAAATTTTCAGTAATATATCTTTATTGGAGAGGAGACGAAAGTGGTTTTTTTGTTTCACTTAGACAGTGACCCCTATATCAGCTGTCATAGTTTAGGCCCTGTGATCTGTGCTGATTCTGAGCTTAAAGGGTAAAGTAATGTATTTCCGCCGTCTGTGCCTGAGAACGAAAGTCCAACTAAGACTTCTGTAGATGGTATTAAGGATAAATAAATTTAGTACAACATGATCTCCATAGAAATTAACAAAGACTCTTCGCTGTCTGAATTTAGCCATAATCGTGGTAGATGGATGCCTGTTGTATGACAGAACTTAAATTTCAGAGCTCCTGTAGGGAAAAGGAAAACATCGCACTAAAGTAAATTTCAGGAAGTAATAGATGAAGGAAATAAGGATACAGTTATGCAAACATCTCTGTAGCTGTTACTCCGAGTCGACATGTTTTTGATTACGTATTATTTTCCTGACTTCTTATCAATTTTTAAAATATTGTGATATTTTAAAATATAATTGACAATTTGCTGCTTAAATAAGTACGTACGAATTTTTTTCAATACGGTAAGTCCCGATTGAAGCTGCGTTGTTCGTCTTATCAGTTACCGAATATCCTGCGTCATGTTCACGGTTTTCGATTCACATCTGAGCCCAGGTATTGACAGAGATTTTTGTATGTGTCGTCACTCTGTGTAGTCAAGTCCCGGTAAGGAGTTTTAAATTTTGGAATTTTTTTATACATCCTATCACTTGATGCTACATAAGCTGAGAAATTACGAAAATAATTAAGCAAACGATAAGAAGAGCAGTAAGACCAAGACGAAAGTGAATATATTTCCTTCATCAAGTCATCGAAGCAGAGGCCTACTTATTTCTCTCTCCTTGAAGGCTTTATTTCCGGTAATGCTTTTATTATCACCGCATATGCTGGGACAGCCCTCATCTTATGTACTTCCCACTGAACGTTTAAATGAGACGATGTTGCCTGATGATCCCTTCATCAAATGCACTTGCTGCACTTCAGTCGATCACCTGTTAGTGTCAGTGAGCAGCTGTATTCATTTGAGTCTGTCATTTACGGTCTCCGGTTTCAGATATTATAAAATCTATATAAGACTTCCTCTTCATTTTCTCATAATTTATTTTATTGTAAGTCACATTCAGTTCCATTTTCCTAACGCTTCACTTTGTTCTGCTGGCAAAGCTTAGGCCTTAAAAATTCGGACATTACTGCCTGAGTAGCACATATACATATACACTAAAGGAGCGTCGAAACTTGCTCCATTCGATAGAAAAATGTATAATGTATATTAACGTCACTTTATTTGGCTCTAAAGATTTTACGAGATTTAGATAGGTTATAGAATTTTTTGAAAAATATTTAAGCAGAAAATGTCCAATTTTGACATCATGTGTTTTTTCAGGAAATCTGGCCACGAGACGTAATTTCTGCAGTTTGTGTCGTGACGCTACATTGGTACAACCACCTCTTTTTGAAAAAAAAAATAGAGTTCTGTATTCCTGCACACTGTGTGCACGATTTCGTAAATATTTACAATAAATATTGTTTATTTCTCCAGACTCAATCAACCGGTCGATCTTTTATGGAGGCCCGATATTATTTTTGCAATAGGAACTAACATTTTACACAATATTTAAAAAATACCGTGCGTCGGTAAAATAATACCAATTGTACTTGGAAAAGCCTTTCCTAATAACTGAGTACATACTTCACATAAAATCAGAATATAATATTTTTCCCGGTTCCTATTCAAACATTCCACCAGCCACAAGGAATGTACCTACACACAACAACGTAGTGTAGGGAATGACAGACATGTTAGTCGTATGAACTAAATTCCGCTCCAATACCGAACATATTCAAGACCAAGTGCATCTTGTGACGCGTTGACACTGTGGTTCCGCCTGTGTTATACCGGCCGTATCAAATCCCATGAAAACAAGTTGTTTGCTGTTGGCAGCAATGTAACTGTCACAACGTATCATTAATCTGTACATGTCCATTTCGAGTTCAAATTTCCCCAATTCCCTCTTTGTGAGTGTAAGTTTGAGAATCTTAACACAGTTCATTTCACTTCCTAACAAATTGCCTCCTTAGAGAGAATCACGCCTCTTTTCTAACAATGGTATATCAGTCAATGTTGCATGAAGCATCCTTCTGTGCCCTATATTACACACTCAATTATATCTAGAGTAATGTATTTGTTTTCATTCGAAGTTGCGTAAATCAACTAGCTGAAGGGACGAAACAATCACATGCGCAGGTTCCTCCTACCCTGCAAGGATAATTGTGGCCGCCGATTAGGATTAACGGAGAGGAAAAGCCACTGATTTAGCCAGCTTGTCTGTAAGGACGAGTTTACATTTATTAGGTCAATAATTATTTCAAACAGCGACTAAATTCATATTAAAATATTTTTCAGTCCGAAGACACTGAAACCGCAGCGTGCGTTTTTAGATTTGCACTAACAGTTGAGAAGCCTGGTTAGATCAGTCTGTATAGCGACTCGCTACGGGCTGGACCGTCCGGGGATCGAATTTCGGTGGGGGCGGGATTTTCTGCACCTATCTAGACCGGCTCTGAGGCTCACCGAGTCTCCTGTACAATGGGTACCGGGTCTTTCCCGGGCGTAAAGCGGCCGGGGCGTGGCGTTGACCACCCACCCCATCTAGCGCCGAGGTTAAAGAAAGAGTAGAGCTATAACTCTACACCCCTCTTGGTATTCATGGCCTGTTCTAGGGTGACCTTTCTACTAATAGTTTAGCAGCATGGTGTTTATATAATTACAGTGCACAATTCTATTGTCTCGCGTTAGTGCAACGTCGTTTTGTTAACGTAAACGCCGTGCTCGTGCGACTTCTTCTCTGTCGTAGGTGTTTTGCAGCGAGTCTAAACAGTAAGTAGCAGGAGTTTGTGTTGTACTGCGGAACATAGCAGACAAACTTGTGTTCAGCTGCGCAGTTTATTAGCTTAATCGTAAAAAATGTAGCGAAAAAGAATTTAGGACCAAAGAAAGATGTAAGAGTAGAATGGAAAAACTTACTTAATGAGGAGCTTCGTGCTGCATATTATGACTGGCATCAAATATAGGAGTATAGGGTGAGAGGGGACATTTATCATATGACGGAGAAGATGCTTATGCACAAATATATAGCTCCCAAGACCTGGAGAATGCGAGAACCTGGAAGGCGGCTGTAGATGGAGGATACAATTATAATGCATCTTAAATGTGCAGCGTGTACTGTTGAGGAATTTGTACAAGTGATCCGGTATGGGTAGGAATGGCCGGTCCTTGCGAGCAGAGAAACGAGCAGTTTCTTGATCAGTTGAATGACTATTAACTTTATAAAGACGGATTTCCATCGTAGAGTTTGGTTATTTGTTAGAATCATTTCACGTGTATATACAATTTTCCCATTTTTATTTTCTTAATTTTGGGGGGGGGGGGGGTTAATAATGAGTTGAACTGCTGCTTCACTCCTGCTTTATTTTACGGCTTGCACAGGAGTACTAACCTTAATTTAACAATGGTTACTTTTCAAACTTTTTAGAAACAATTGTAAATTATAAATCTGAAAAACTGGTAGGCCACTTAAACATAAATTAGCTTGCTAATAAAAAATAAACAAGTTTCAGTGATTTATATTAAATAAGACGTTAATTATTACACTCAACATAAATAATATTTACCCTCTGTTTAGCCGCACCTCACAGTCTTTCAACACAGGACGTGAAATTGTAAGTGGAATTCCAACTGCGTGCGGTTCACATTAAACAAGACAAGGAAATTGTGGATGGAGTGGCGCAATACAGCAGCATCTTCTGTGTCATCTCAAAGAATTGATTAGCTCATTTTTTTCCCTCGTTGTTTCATTTCCACGTCCCAAAGGAAAAGTTCTCCGTTAAATAAAACTTCTTTTCTTTCGTAAGTTAAATTCTGAAGTAAAAAAAATTGATAGACATTAAACAAAATGTAGCTGTAACAAAGAGAACGCTAAAAATGGAATGATGATTTCAGACATAAAATTGGGTAAACTTTTTCTTTACATAACATACTTAATTCCCTTTTGTACGATAGAAAATTCCTTTTCGTTACGTTGTCACTGTTAGCGAGGCTCCCATTTCCACTCCTTTCTTTCAGAGTCATAAGCCAATTCAGTATCTGCTGAGTCTATGCTGTAAGTTCGATTCTAAAGAACGAAACATTTAAAATAACAGCACAAAGGAAAAGGGACAAACACTTTTATCTGTTATAGACCATATGTTGTCGATTATATGTTAACCTTTTAAAGCCTACTTTTTACGTGATACACCAGCAGGTTTAACGTTCAACAACTGTACGCTCTGCCCACACTGCATTTATGTGTTTTGTATTTATCTCAGAACAAACAGCGACTTGTGCCACTTACAGCATAAACTGATTGGTCTTTATAACCGAGATGAAAAGTGTTCACTGCGCGGTACGAACTGGGTCTTTAGATAAAGCAGTCTGCGCTACGTCTTTAAAGGACAGAACATAGTAACCACTGCATTGTATCATTTTTCACTTCTCAAGCCTCTCATTTATTTCTATATCTTTCGTGTAATCTCTCATTCTCATTACGTTGCCTCTGTGTGATTAGTTTAATATTAGTTTTTGACGATTACGAATCATGAGAAAGCTTTTCATGCAGTTTTCACTATACTTTTGTTATTGCCTCTTTTTTAATTCTGAATGTTTTCCTCAATAATTTATTATCTCATGAACTTTTATCCTCTAAAAACTGTGGAAGACACATGGCACCCGAGCGCGCATTAGCGTGATCTGATTCATCTTTGATATAAGTAAATTCTTTTAGCGTCGAGGATCTAAAATTTTGTTCGGGAAATGCCTGGTTTTAACGCGTCTGTTCACAGGCTGTACTGAAGCAGATTTTCCATGGCTTTCTTCTGTATGTGCATAGATTAAGTAGACGACTACCACTTCCACTCTAACCGTTACATACTTACAATAATGCATTAGTATCTTATTAAAATGTTATATTGTTTAGTCAATTTATGGTGTTATAAAGAAAGCAGACGAAAAAGAAAGTATCTTCTTGTGTCAAAGATCCTACATAACCTTGTGCGTCTCTCAGTGACATAATGAATAGATAAACCACGTTATTGGTCGTTACTGGTGAATAAAAAAATAGTCTGTGTTTTTGGGAGATAATGGTTTTTTGAAACGTTACTTTATTTTATCCTGAAATCTCGGAGACGCAGCTGTGGCAAAGTGCTTCACTAGCCATTCCCTCAAACGGCAGAGTACAAACAGCTAGTCTTCTCCTTTTTTGTTCTGCCCCTGTGTTTGGATGCCGAAGATGGATATGCAAAGTCAATCGGTCTCATCATTGTCTTGTCACGAATGGCATATCAGTGTTGTTGCTCTGAATAAGTAAAGGTTAATTCGACCCGCGCACTAAACACCGTCACAGTGTTGCTAGGAACTGCACGATATTAAGGGAGATGAAAGGTCTATTAAATATATATATATATATACACGTCATTATTGGGGATGAGATCTGGCAAATTAAGTTCAATCGACTGCACAGAGGTAATTGCGTTACAATATGACATAATAGAGGAAACTTATTTGTATCACTTTGAAGGAACACATTGTGCGCAGCGTTATATATCACAATTCTAACTTAAAGGGACTGTATTCCTGTATAAGAAGTGATGAAGTTCAATTGATGTTTGGAAGAAAACACGAATATTGGGTGTATATATATGATGATAATTGTACACATAATTTTCAGCTTTTTAATTCCCGAAGTTTTAATCTTTATCTATTTTGTATAAATAAAACTTGCTGCAGTGTCTTTTGCATGTATCAGTTTACATTCTGGTGAGGATGCATACTTGTGTCTTCTTGCATGTTTTCTCTGATATGTTAATCTGATGATGATGGCTGAGATAAGTCGCAACATGTAGGAAAAGTAATATGTAGTAACAAGATACCTAAATTGCCTAGCAGCACATTTTTTTTACTTATATAAGTAATTGTGTATTGCATGGAAAATCTAACATTTTAACATTACGTCTTAGGAATTTATTACTACACAAGTTGAAATTTATATAATTTAGTTATTAATTTTTAAAATTGGTAGAAAGGCAAGATAGGCAAAATTAATCCTAAGTTTCACGGCGTAGCTGTGTAGGCTTAGGCCTAGATCTGCAGTTATTCTTAACTTTGGCACTAGCTGAAGTTGACCGGTCAGATTCAGGCAACGGCCGCTTTATCCCCGGAGAAATTGCCACGCTCTACCCAGTAGGTAGGAAGCTGCTTGGTTTGCATAGTCAGTGTAAAGTTTGCGGGAAAGAGAAAAATTTCTTGGACTTGCCAAGAATTGAACACAGAATGCTTAGTTGTGTAGCCAGCTTCATAGTTCCTATATCGACTTGAGTTATACTTGGTCCCGTCTGCATAGATTATCAATTTAAAACTGTAATAAGATAAATGCATACAGACAATTTAAGACCTCGAATCAAATAAATCATTCATAAATTCATAAACATAGGCCGACGTGTCAAAATTCTTTCATCATTTATAGCAATTTATCAAACCAATGTATGCGGTATATAAAGCAGAAAAGCAGGGAAGGTTTCCTTTGTTCTCACAGCGAACCTCATGGCGGTGCGAGTCCATTACTCTGCCACCTTTCACACCATTCATCTATTATACCAGAAATGGCTCAGTCGACAACCAAACCGACACTCAATCCTTCATTCAGGTAAGACATCTAGGAAGAATCACTTTCCTGCACCCTTACAGATAAGACGACTTTCTAACCTAAAAGACTATATTATGACTCTTCACACTACTAATTAATGCTGTAGACGGACAGATACGATTAGAATCTTCAATCTTGGGTTAGTCATGGTCTATTTCAGTGATTCCCAACCTGGGGTGTGAACCAGTACATTTAGGGGTACGCGAACAAATTGAATAATGGCGGAAAAGGGCACATACGTCAACAGCGAAGACAAGATACAAGCTAAAATATGTGACACTAATTGAAGATTATGAAGAGTGGCGGAGAGAATTTTCTTCGTTATTTAACCTCGAGAAAAGCCCCGTTCCCTCGTTTTGTTATTTAGGAGACTGATGAGGAGTCCCTCCCTAAAAAATGTGTTGCGAACACACCACTACAGCACACCTGTTCGGCGGCTATTCATTTACATTTACAACATGTAAATTTGAAATAACAGCAACTATATTAATTACAAGCATTTTGCTTATATGAAGGGTGAAATTTATGGAAATAGGCTGCCAAGAGGCACACCAGTGAAAAAAGGTTGGGAACCACTGTTCTAATTGAAAGAAACACGAATTTAGCAGAGGGACTTTGATAGGCAACCTTCTCAAAAACCATAACCTTCTTAGCCACACATTTTGTTTGCATTTTCAGTTCTAAAATACTGGAACTAATTATTTATTCCTTTATTCTTACGAATAGACAATATATGGCAGGTATCCTGTACTCTATCATTATGACACCGAATAGTGACTGCGTATGAATGAATCGGTTGCGAAGCAAAGAATCAATAGTGAATGTATATATATATATATATAGTTTTGTACTTAAACGAGCTGTGGTCGCGCTAACTGTGAGACCAGCATTTGGGAGAAACGGACAGGGAACAGAATAAATTTATACGAAAAAGTTTAAATTGAAACGAATGTGCAGAGTCAGGAGTTTATCTGTTTGCAACTGCCTGAAATATTTTCGGAATACATTCCGATTTAAACTAGATTACACCATCTTATGTTTATTGGACCGTGCATCATCTTGATAGTTGAATAAAGATAGACCAACGTGATGTCACTTGCTTTATTATTTCATTATTTAATGCTCAACATGTTTAGAATGTTAGTACATCCATCCTCAGGAGCTTGCGACTTATTTGTTGAGTTATTTCGTGGGTTGTATTGCTCTGGTTTGATGTGTGTTGGTGTTACGTTGTGGTTCGGCTGGGGTGGTGTGGTATCCGTATGCAGGCTGAAGCACTAGTGCTATCTTTATTCAACGAGATTACACCAGTTATAAAAAAACAAAACTCTCATTCAATTCCTTGTCCCTCATGATGAGTATCGTATGTCGCATTGTTCAGTGTAAGGTCCCGGGTGTTCCACCCGACAGCGTTTGTAGTGGCTCGGGTTATAGTGGTCCTCCTTAACGTGACCAGAACACATCTGACTAGCAACTAAAATACCATTATAGTCTATTCTTTCCAAACAGTCTCCAATTCATTATGCAAAGTCACAATAAAATTCTGTGCTATATAAAATGTACATTGAATGTAGTTAATTAACTCAAAATTTAATTACGTTTTGGTGACTTCAGTATTACGAAGCCTGTATAGAGAATCGCTGTGGGCTGGACGGTTCGGGGGTCAAATCTGGGTGGGGACCAGATTTCCCGCACCAGGCCAGACCAGCACTGGGGCCCTTCCATCGTCCTGTACAATGGGTACCTACTCTGTTTTCGGGAGATAAATTTGCTGGGGCGTGGTGTCGACCACAATCCCTGTCCAGCGCCGAAGTTAAAGAAACAGTAAAGTTGTTTTTATACTTCCCCTCTGTGCCTTTGTGGTTTGTTCCAGAGAGAAATTTGCCTTTTTACTTTTGTGTTTAATGCCCCCCCTTAACGAGCCACTCTCCGCATGCGAACTGTTCATTCAGCGCTCACAAACTATGAACGAACGATATTATAATCGGCAGCCTAAGAATTAAGTTTGTAAGCAACTTAAGTACCTGAGTGGCCTAGTGGCGTTACTTCTAGTATTGAGAGCAGTTTGTTAGAATTGTGTATATAATAAAGACAATTCACAATATCCACAAAATACAAGTATGATATCCTTTGTTGGTGCAATTTTTTAATTCCGAGACCTACAAAATTAATTTTGACCATATTGAAATGCTTTTGGAGGCTGTCTCAAGTTGGTGATTTTTCATATCCTGTAATAAATAATGCTAACATGGCGGAAGCAAGGACGTGTTAACTGGGAGTGGGATTTGCACTATTTCTTAAAAGCCATAATTATGTTAACCAATAGTAAGTATTGTAAATCTGTAATCATAATAATCGCAAGTGGCTGTAATACTCATACTGAGCGACGTTGAACTTAATATTGCGTCATCAGGCTGCCTAAGTGCAAAGAAATTGTATGGAAATATATTTTATTGTGCTACTGATTTCAGCTTTCCAATCTTGTTTGTGTTAGAGTCTTGAGCTGCAAAAACGATCTTTATTTTCTATTTAAAGTTTACATCCCTCCCCCAACCCATCCCACCCCCAGCCCCACCCCCACCCCGGCTTGCCACGACACCCAAATAAAACTGTTGAGTCGAAAATTAGGTGCCAGTACCATAATGGATGTTTACTTTAGAGTAAGAAATGACAATAACCCAATAAATTATAGTTATTATTAAAGGTGTTATAATTACACAGCAGTTAATTACTTACAACACAAACAGTATCCCACTGCTATCGCTAAAGAAGCGAAAACTCTCTGGCGCTTGGAATGGACCAATCCGCAGAACCCAGTTTCTTATACACACGACGTCAAAACAAGGTCTCCAACATCACCTCCTCCTGGTCCAAAAAGATGTTAGAAATATAGAACGAGACGCAGTTTAATGGATTGTTCCAGTGGGAGAATAAAGGAAGAGTAAATTCTGAAGTCAAGAGGTAAGGTGACAAGATCGGAACAATTAGAGGAGAGGGGGGAAAGAAGCTACACTTGGAAATCCCCATGTCTCGCTCTCTTGTTTATGCCAAAAAATAATATAGGCATACACAGCATAAGTTGATTATTAACTTATAAGAAAAATAACGAAGTAATCGGACATACACTTGCACACAGGTAATATAATTCTAACGTGTGTAAAATGAAGTACATTGTAAGTTGCCCGTGCGCGCGTCAAGAAGTGCAAGTATACCAAAAGGCTTTTTTTAACTTCGGCACTAAATGACCCATTCATTAGATTCACGCCCTGACCGTTTTACCCCCAGGAAAAGATTCCTCATATTCATTGAATAGGAGGCTGGATGGACCCCAGTTACGGTCTGGATGTTTTGGACAGGAGGAGTCTCTTGCTACTAACGGGAATAGAACCATGCGTCCTCTGCCATCCAGCCAGTAATGTGGTCACCATTCTGTATTCGCTGTCAAGGCTCTCTCTAGCTGATACAGATGTTCTTATCCAATGAATCTCTTGTGCTTAATGATAGGGCACTCCCTATACGAAAGACTCGATCTGTACATCACTGAAGATGTTTTCTTCTCTTTGGTCTGCTCGGTTATCAGTGTTGCAGAGGTACTGTGTACAGCATGATATGCAGTTGAACTATTGTTATAGGCCTCGACGTGTATTTTCCGGGTAATTTAGTTTGTGATGCTACAGGCGGAATTAAACTAGTACACTTCGTGATCAATAACGAAGTCATTACATCAGTGGTGGAGAAGTGCTGCAGAAATCTGGATTACAACATCGTTGCGTGTTCACGTGCCTGATGGTCATTTTCCAGTGACCCTGTACTCGTGAAACACAGTTGGGGTCACTACTTTCAGCTTCACATCTATCCGAACGAAATAGCTTAATGGCTAAACGTACGAAAATCGAATTCCCAGGAAGTCCGATTTTTTATAGCTTAAGATACATAACTGTTCTACGTGCAGGTTGTAAAAAGAGCATTGACAAGGCATCTCCTTTCATCAGACCATTAAAAATAATAAATTTTGGGAACAAACATTACCTTAAAGCCTAATCTAAGTTTAATGAAGGAGAGTACGCGAAATTCACATTAGACCTAAGTGCAGAACGTTGTTGATCATTTGTTTGTTTCAGTGATGTAAAATAAGTAAGTAGTTTGTCAATAGTCTTCAATTGCTGAGATGGGTCCCAAGATTCCAAGTTGCCACTACATGCTTCTCATGTAGCCTTCCCGACTTAAATCTAGTAGTAACAAATTTCAAGTTTTGTTTACATGTAAAATAACCACTGCCACCGGGTAACAACCCAATTGCAGTAAATAACTAAATAATAAAAAAAGACACGCTTGCATTTAGTTTTTAAATTCGACCTTTGGAAAGGTTGAGAGAACTTCGAAATATTACGAGGCTAAGCCCCGAAATCCGCAGTTGCACCTCCAATGTGTTTTCATCTCCTATTGTAATGTGTAACATTTACACATATAATCAATTATTAAATTTATAATTGTGTAATTTTTTAATCTTATCTTTGTAGACTGTGAGGTGATGCGCCCTTACCGAATTTAATCTGCTTTCACATCTGTGCTCATTCTGGAGGCTTAAGCGTACTTATGCCACGTGTAATGGCCCTTATATGATTATGCAAATATAAAACAAGGAAACAAAACAATTTTTATATTACAAAGTACAGGGTGTAGCTGAACAGTATTTACAAAATATTGGGAGTTGTAAGAGTTAAGGGGAGAAATTTTAAAAACGAACATTTAGCCTGATACGTCTAAAACATTTCGAAATCGGCTTCGGTGAAGCGGCTGGGGAGAAAGGCATGCTGCCAGCCCTTCCTTAGGCGTGTTGGCACACTTGCGAAGAGCGACTATTAAATTCGTCATGTCCGTCTTTCCTTCCGCATGGAACAACTCGACTTCCAGTAGAGAGATTTTTATGAAATTATATTTAAGTATTTTTCAAAAATCTGTCGCCTAAATCAAAGATTCTTTTATATCTAAAAAGAATAACGGATGATTTACTTGAAGACCTATGTAATTTATGATAGTGACTCGTTGAATTCCGCTTAAAACGAGAAATTTTTCAGACAAATGTATACCGAAACTCAGTATTTCATTTTCATTAACTTTTTTTCCGAAAATCGTGCCGTTTGTGAGATAATGTAAAAAGAAACATAGTCGAGCCGGACAGACCACAGATGACTAAGTAATACGGCGCATACGCCTTGCCTGAATGATAACTAAGTCTACAAGCACTTAATCAAAATGTGTAATATTCCTTTTCCACAGTAACAGTGGTTAGGGCAATGCGCCTAATTACTAAGTTACACGTACTTTTATTTCTTATTTAGTTTTCATAAATGTTTATTAGTTGTAGACTGTTTGTATTATTTTAGTGGTATTATTTTCTATCAATTTTCTCCATTGGTGACCACTGACTTCATGGCACTCGTTGCGGCAAAGGGCCGTGTTCTGACGAACCCTCTCATGGTTTCCTGAACTGTTCTGAACATTTTCACACCCTGCTGCAATTATAGCTGCCATATGCTCCTCTGTTAGCATATGGTCTTATAAAAGTAACTCATGACTTGGCCAAGAAAGTAGAAATACCGAAGCCGATTTCGGTATAAGGGAGACGTTCCTGGCCACATTTTACTGTTCTGAAATTACCGACCCTTCACCGGCCCTTCACCGACCCATAACTCCTGAAAGTTCGTAAACAGTATTCGGTTACACTTTTAATGAAACGTAGTAGGAGGTAAATATTTTAATTGTTGGAGACTGTACTTGTTATGCAGTAGCAGCAATTTCGTTCTAAGTACCCATGATGACTATTCCCACTTAAATTACACCGAAATTGCTTGCACTGTGTTTTGAGACTAAAAGGGGGTAACGTTACAGGGGGCACAGGGTAATCTTGAAGAATTACCTTATGAGGATGTGGGCAGGATTTAGTTGGATCAGGATAGAATCCAGTGGAGAGATATTATAAACACGTTAATGAATTTGGCGCTCCTAAAGGACGAGAATTGTTTGGACGAGGTTAACAGCTGTTAAGTTGCAGTGAAGTTTCTGCCGCACGAATTAGGCAGTTTCAGCAAGTTTAACGTTAATCGTTGCGCATTAATTTATATTAATTTTATATTAATATATAAAAAATGTTCATTCACTTAGGAGCAATAAGCGACTAAAATTCTACAGCTGAAATTACGGAAAGCAGCGTAAACAGTTGGTAGCGCTTCTATGGGCACAGTGGTTACAGGTGCTGAGGTCTATGTCAATAACAAAATAAACCTACTACCGTGCACCCGTTGTCAGTCCTCACTTCATATCCAAATCCCCCGGCAGAGCTTTTATCGACAATTGAAGCAATTAGAGTACTGTGACTGAGGAGGGGCTTTTCCAATTCCCCTTCCCCCTTCCCGGGTATCGATACATTGGCATTTGTTGAGCTTCCGCGAAGTTGGACAAAATAGTGTACAATATTCTTCCTGACTTTTGACGTTCTGTGGACCGTGCATCGCGAAATTTTTGTGTAATAAGGACCAACTAAAACTAAACTCCGTGGCCTTAGTCCGCACGCGAACTATACCGACAGAGCGGCCGCCGCCGGTCGGCGAAGTTAGTGCCAACTTTCGCGGATAGAGGGGTGTCACGTGGTCAGCGCAAC
>Ga0131853_10011393_pt1 | contig 16276 bp, 16 predicted proteins | sample TergutLab28metaG_FD_92764 | JGI IMG/M metagenome (GOLD analysis project Ga0131853, IMG submission 92764) | Labiotermes labralis P1 segment gut microbial communities from Petit-Saut dam, French Guiana - Lab288 P1 (version 2) (version 2) | ecosystem: Host-associated > Arthropoda: Insects >...
TTCTCTTTCACTCTTTGTGGAACGTCTTTCCTACTAAGACGCAGGGTTCCATCACAGTCAGTTTTCAAGGTCTTTAGCCTTTGAGCCAGAGCTGGCGAGTTATAAAAATTGTCCATCCACAACATGCGGCCCTTTTTCAGCAATGGCTCCACAAGTGACAACACAGTTGCTGCTGTTTTGTGTCACCTAAAATGAATGCTGTCTGGAACGCAGTGTCTTTGCCAGTATAAATTATAAAGGACCACAAGTACCCCGAACTGGACTCGCGTAGTTCATATGACTTGATTCCAAATTTGGAAGACTATACTGTCTGAAAGAAAGTCTTCCTCTCCATAGCATTAGTGACTCATCTATTGCAATTTTCTGCCCAGGTAAGTACAAACTCTGAGACTTTGTGTTGAGATGGGACAGGACTGGATAGATTTTGAAAAGTTTAGATGGTCCCTGGTATGTTCCTATATGGTCATTGTTGTTGAAATGCATAAAATTGCAGATTGATTCAAACCAATCCACAGAAATAATAGAACCAAAGATTGGAGTCACCAAAATATAATTTTTTGAAAAATATGAACATAGTGTGGGTTTCTGTATTATTCCCATCAGCAAGAAAAGTGCTAACACAACATATATTTTGTCTTTAATGACAGGTTTCCAGTCCTGCATTCTGGAACACAATGGAATGAAACTTCTGGCTTGTATTTTTTGTGCTGCATGAGTGTTTGTTTCGCGCACTATTAGTTCCACCAGTTGGTCTTCAAAAACACTTTAGCACAATGAGTTTCATTTTGTGCTTCATTTTGAGGCCCATAGTTATCAACAAACTGTTCCCTTTGCCCTACATAATTCATCATGTCCTCCCACGTAAATGTAGCACTGGAAGCAGTAGGCGCACTGGATGCAGTAGCACACTGCACATTGTCACTTTCATTATCACTACATTTTAAACCAATTACCTCAACTACAGTCAAATCATCGGTCCCACTTCAGTTATCATCGTCACTACAACTACTCTGATCAGAAGCTGTAAGTTCCCCTAGCAAACTTTGTTCAATCTCACCCTCCAACAAGCACTTCCTACTTGACGCCATCATTGCAACAGAATGCAGCTTCAATTGAAATCCAGACCCGAAAACAGCGGTGAAGAAACAAACAGTCTATTGATATACGAGGGTGATGTCATACTCCATATCAAAGCTACATAACTCAAGTATGTGATGATAGCAATAACATTCATTTCCTGTTTCATTTCACTGTTAGAGGGACGCATAAAACCGTCTGTGAAATTAGGGACTGCAAAAAGAAAACCAAAACTTCGAGAGTAGAGAAAAAATGAAGAAATAATTTCTAGCAACTGTCTCCCACACCAAAAGAGAGCCAGCTGCTTCACGAACAAGCAAGAAGCAGCCTGATTACATTTGCTCCCTATGTTGTCGATATATAGACGAATGAGTGACAGCTGCAGCATGACGAGCAGTGCTCGTCACTCCACGCTGAAGGGTGAATGAAAATTTGCTGGCCGAGTTATGCAGTATTCCAAAAGTGGCATTCCAGGAATGCTTCCAAAACTGGAAGAAATGCTGTGAGCGATAAATAAAAAGTAGGCGAGAGTACAATGAAGGAGACAAAGCCCAATAGCTCCAAAGTAAGTGAGATAACAATTTTTTTAAATTATCTTGAATCTTTATGGGCAGATCTCATATGCCACTAAACACTTTTAAGCATACAGAAAAGCATGTGCAATAGCTATTACTGCTGTCTGACTGTAACAACAACTGGAATGTATAGACAAATTTTGGTAAAAACTTCTCAGTATCAAATTTCATTAAAGACCACACATAGGTTCTTTAACTGTCTGTTACATGCAGAATGGCATGGTCAAGCTAACAGGTGCATTTCAACACATTTTATTGTTAAGAGGTGAATAATATCCACACATACAGACCTGTCTGGACTGAGAATTCTCTCAATGTTGCTTCTCTTCAAGACGTGTTTCAACTCCAGCCACTGTCCAGTCAGCTCCTGGTCATGTAGTTTCCAGCAAAGCAATTCATGAATTGCACGCAACTTCTGATTGCATCTGAAATATACAAGTTCAATTACATGTAAGTAAATGGAAATCTGAAATTAGAGTAAACATATTGTTGTTATGTTCAAAAGCCTAATTACATAATTGTTATGGAACTGCATACTTACATTTTTCTGAGAAATGGCCAATACAATACAGCACTTTACTTACTTGCTTACTCTGTAGTGCAGAGTTCTTCTTGAGAAATTAACTGGTTCTCAACTAGTCAAGAAATCCCTGAATCTTATGGAATCCAAAGGTTTATTACCACATTCACAAGTGCCTGCCACCTGTCCCTATCCCGAGCCAGATCAATGCAGTCCATGCCACCATCCCACTTCCCGAAGGTCCATCTTAATATTATCCTCCCATATAAGTCTATGTCCTCCAAATGGTCTCTTTCCCTCAGGTTTCCCAACCAACATCATGTATGTACTTCTCCTCTCCCCCATAAGTGCTACATGCCCTTCCCATCTCATTTTTCTCCCTTTTATAATCTGAATAATATTTAGTGAGGAGTAGTAATCATTAAGCTCCTCATTATGTAGTTTTCTCCAATCTCCTGTTACCTCAACCCTCTTAGGACCAAATATTCTCCTCAGCACCCTATTCTCAAAACACACTCAGCCTACGTTCCTCCCTCAATGTGAGTGGCCATGTTTCACATCCATACACAACAACAGGCAAAATTACAGTTCCATGTATCTTAATCTTTAAATTTTTGGATAGCAAACTGGAAGACAAAAGATTCGGCACCGAATGATAGCAAGCATTACCTGACATATATCTGCTCTTAATTTCTTCCTGAATAGAATTTTCATTTGTTAAGGTTGTTCCCAAATATGTGAACTCCTCCACCCTCTCAAAGGAAATATTCTCAGTTTTTATTCTGTGAATTCGCCCTGCATTTTGATGTTATGTATAGTTTATTGTTTTTTAAACTAAAAAAAATAAACTATACATAACAAGAATATTTAAAATAAGAGAGGTATTATTGAAAGTTATTATTTTTAGTATGGCAATCCGTGGCTGAAAAAACTGATAATGTTCATATCAGCTTATCAAACACAGGACTGACATGCAAACAAACAATATTTTCCCAGCCTCAATCATTACAGACCTTATATTCACACATTTCATAGAATCTGTTCAATAGTTTATGAGGTAAAACATGCACAGAAATAGACATAGATTACTGTGTTATCAAGGGTTCATATGCCCTGGGTGAAGAATTTAAACATGGAAGAAACATCAGACATTCACTATACTTATTTTCTAACTGCAGAAAATAAGCAAAGGGAAATCACAATGTCTACTTTGAGCAATGCAATTTCTTAAAGCATTTCATTTAAGAGATGTAGTGTACCTACTTTGACTGCAACAGTGCCTTGTCACGAGGCTGGTGTACCAGCTGACTTGCATTGGGGTTTCCTGGCATTGGTAACATTAACGTTTGCACCAGAAGAGCTGTTATGGCTTGCACTGCCAACCTGCTAGCATGCACCATGATGGTAACTTCTTCAGGCGCACAGTTTTCTGTACGATGCGAACTCAAAACACTGAGAAAAGCCATCCAGGTCTCTTCAAATTGCTGACGACTTGTCCACCCAAGAAGGGTTATCCTGCAATAACAGCTCATTAAACATACATTCACAGAACTAGATGTGGTACACTATATGAATCTCCTAAAGTTTAAGCATTTTATGTTTGTAAAATGTTATACAGCAAAACCTGCCTGAAATGAAACCTACATGAAAAAGAAATGTGTCTTAACTGAAATGCTTCTTGCATCCAAATGATAAGACACTTAGTGTAAAATTAATTCTGTGAACCATAAAAAGCCTAATGTGAAAACAGCAGTGAAAAGTACCGAGAAAGAAGTGAAAAAAACTTCATTTTGTTACACACTGCAACTGTGGGAAATTAAGATAAATATTGAAAAACTAAACATTACTTTAGTTTTTTTTTTCTATCGTTCCTGCACTGTACCTGCATTGGAATTCTAGTACGGCTTTTGTTTCCAACAATTACGCATATCCTCATACTGGGACATTTGAAACAGTGACCTGGTAGGTCATTTGGGAATAGTCTGTGACAAACATAGTGTCACAGTTTCTAAATATGTACAAATATGCATAAGATGTACAAATTCATGTGAATAAGAAACAAGTTTCACACTTGAGTACAAAATGAAATTATCAAAGAAAGTCAAAATAAATTGGACATAAAAGCAATAAAAAAGCTCAATGTCGGTGAGAAATTGGAGAGAAAATTACTGCAAAACAAAGCATATGGCTCAATGTGGATGACTATGCAAAGAAAGACTAACTGAAAATGAGACATTGATGATGATGATGAATTGGATGGTAAAAGAGTTTAAAAAACAAACGTAACACTGGTTTCAAACCTATCTGTCACAAAGCATGAAATGTCAATGAAGAAACGGTGACTCATTAGGGGAATGAATTGTCACTTCTTACTGAAATACACAAATCCAAGAACTTTGCCTGTGGTGACGAACTTGGATTCCACAGCAGCACTACTTCACAGGAATATGTGTATGCCATGCAGTACCCACTACTGAAAGGAAATGGACTTGGGTGGGCCTCACAGTACAAATTACATGTACAGATAAAGGTAACAATAATAGCAAAGACAAAGTTATCCCTGAGAACACCCTGAAGACAAATAGGAGAATGGATGTGTAACACTACCAATTAACCATTGGAAACAAATCTGTGGGAGCCCCACAAAATGCATAATAAATATGAATCTGAGTGGGCCAAAGAACACTCAAACTCCCCTTAACCACTGGACTGTAATTTGGGTGGGCCAAAGGGCAGCACTGACCCAGTGGGCAAGGAATACAAGTGAGCTCCTGAACACCAATAACCTGAGCAGGTAACAGTGGCAGTTCATCCATAAGGGGAGCTGTGCTGCAACCTTTCCACAAATTTTAACAAACAGTAAACTAAATATCTGAATAAATGTTTTCATTGGGAGATACGTACATTCTTTAAAATAATATGAATCAAATCATCTTACATTCAAATACTCATGATGGACTCCAATGTGTAGATCACAGCAGGATGTGCCCTCTCCAGGCCTTGTATGCTGGCTTCAGCACGGCTGGGCCAGTTAGGTCAGCGCTTGAAGAACTTATACCTGTTTACCTTACCTAATGTTTCAAACACTAGCATTTTGATAACCACTTTTACCTAGCTGTTTTCTGAGTCATATTTGTGAATGTTTTAACTGCAGTAACTGTAATTTTAAGACAAAATCAAGAACAGTGTGAAGAATTTACAGAGCAGCAATATTTTGCAATTAACTCTCACTGACAAGACTGAGATTAAGAATTAAGGCCATGCAGCACCTGATTTAGTTATTTCTCAGTCATCACAAAGCAGAGAACAAACTTATGTGAGAAAATTCAACCCTATCATATATGCTAAACATAACTTGTTGAATGGCTGTTCTAACAAAATCGCTTTATTAGACCTTCTCATTCACATAATAATCCCAGCCACAGCCTGACCATAAGGAAAGTTCCAAGAACTACCAATGGTGGGAAGGCCCTATTGCACCAGTTATGCATTGAAAGAGGAATCTGGTGGGCTCCAGGAAGACAGTTGTCAATTAGTCTTGGAGGTGGTTGGACTTCAGACAATGGGAAAGAGAACACTTATCCTTCTGATAGTAACTGAACTCTAGTCATCTAGGCCATTCTGACAGAGTTACTGGTGTGTCTAATCTTTGCTGTACAGAATAAAAAATTTATAAAGCAGTTCTTGTTATAAATTGTTGTCATACCTGAATATAAGTTGTTGGAGCACATCAATATCTTGAAGGTACACTACTGGAAGAGGAGGCACAAATGTGCATGATGGACCACTCAGCTCAGCAGCCCAACCTTGCTGCCATACAATAGGTGGTGTGGTGACATAAGAGTTTACCAAAGGTAAACGCGATAAGCTCACAATAAGACTCCTGAGAACAGAGAGGATACATAATTTATTCTAAACAGAGGGATCCATGTGCAATGGTGAGTTGTAGGAAAAAGAAGTCAACCACAAAAGGAAAAAAATTAATTTGAGGTTGTCACACCTCAAATTAATTTTATCCTTGTCACAGTGTACTAAAACACCTGCTGTTCCTGTGTAATGTAAGTAAAGTGGTGTTAAGCCTGTACCATCATCACACAAACACAGCAAGCCTCCCATTTTACAAATTTGCTGTCTGACATGTGCAGCATACCTGGTACAGTTGTATTTCCATCTGAAATAAACAGCACACCAACCACACTATCATTTCACTGTCTGATACAATTGGTGTGTCCAGTACAGCTGTATTGCTATCTACTTTCTCAGAAGCTGACAACCGTTGAACACAAACTCAGTTTGGTCAGATGCACTTAGCAACTCCCACAGCATATAAATACTGCACTAATATTAAGTTCCAGGCTTTCACAACACATGTTGTTCCAATCATGGTTTTCTGAGTTACTAAACCAAGTTCCAACATTTTGGAGGAACGTGCTGCCTCCAACTTCAGGGTGATTGAATTATGTTCAGGTTACTGCCAAAGTGATTGGGAGGATGTATGCCACTTACATAGGATGGTTGCAAGGACTGGCCAATAGAGCTACAAGGAACAAGGGAGAAGATTTTGTAGTGAGCCAATGGGAACTGAGACTACAGTAATAATACATACAGTTTTTCTGTGTCCACAGTACAGAGGCATATACAGGAGGAAACAATTATAGCTCCATTCATTCTTAACCTTGGCCCTAGATGTTGGGTGGTTAACTTCAGGCCTTGGCTGCTTCACTCCCAGATAAGAACCCCAGAACCCACTGAACAGGAGGCTGGACATTTAGAAGACAAACATATCTTGCCTCCCTACCAGGATTTGAAATGCAGTTCGTCCAGCCTGCAGCCTAGTCACCATACCAAGTATGCTACTCTGGGTCAAGTTTATAGTAACACACCTGGCAAATATTAACCTGGGTGGTATCTCATTACTTTATATCTATAGTTTTTCTCAGTGCTACAGAGGTACAGCCAGCTAAATAAATGCAATATAGATATCAAATGGCAGTATGATGGTCAATGGCTCTGTACATGGGTCACTGAAATATTATGACTCTGACAGGGTTTTACTGAATCATATATTTCATATGTACAGTGCTACTTTCATGAAGGTATCTGAAATTACTAGACAGGAAGGTGTCTGAAATTGTCCAGAAGACTTGAGATCTACTGTTACAGCCTTATCCTGCTGTCTAAAACATTATGAAACAATACCTTGACCCATACAGGAAGGACTAACATCTCTCTAATGAATGTCTCCACGGCAATGACTGAAATCAAGCTAAAATAACAGAGAGTTAATGGAACAAAAACCATGACATCTAACACAAAGAAACCAACTGGCTGTTCTGTTTGCTCAGCAACTGGAAGGAAAGTTAGTGGCAAGTGATTCTGACGTAAGTTTGAGGTATTCAGAGTCTATTCAAACTGATTAACATATCTTTTACAGTGTCAATGTAAACAATGATAAATATGGAGCTGATAATACTGTTCAACTTTGTTTGGAAAAATATAAAAAAATAAGGTTGGAAATAAAATTTCCCTGACAGTTTTTCAAAAAGAAACTGTTCAAATACCTGCTACAAGACAAACAGATAATGTTAAACAGTGCTGGCTTTAACAAATATGTAGCAATTAATACCTTAACACAAGTATGTTGCATGTCTCAAGCAAGGAAAGAGGAAGAACAGTTTAATGACACGAGAAATATAATACTGGCATACACAATGGATGTTCTAGAGATTACCACAATATGGGTTAATATCATGTTCAACACAAATTCAGTTATTTAAGTATGTTTCAAATTTTTCTTACCACCATCAATCTTAGCACTTCAATACCAGCCTTGGCGCACCATAGAACCCTGAATGTATTTATGGGAACTATACATTTAACAATGTGTAATGAAGTGCTTTATGATCTGTACTCCTCCCTAACTATATTAAGGTGATCAAATCAAGAAGAATGGGATGGATGAGACATGTGGAATGTTATGGGAGAGAGGTGCAAAAAGGGTTTTGGTGGGGAAACCTGAAGGAAAGAGACCACTTGGATGACCTAGGTATAGATGGAAGGATAACAGTAAAATAGATCTTCAATGAGTGAGGTAGAAGGGCACGCACTGGATTAATTACCTCGAGATAGTGACAGGTGGTGGGCTCTTGTGAATGTGGTAAAGAACCTACAGGTTTCACAAAAAGTTGGCAGTTTCTCGACTAGCTGAGGATTTATTAGCTTCTCAAGAAGGATTCAATTTAATGGAGTTAGTTAGTTCATTGGTTAGTTACAAATTTAAAACCTCTCCAAAATGGGCAGCAGTTAGAAAATGAATCCCAGCGTCACTCAGATATAAAATGTGTGCAAAACAGAAAGCAGCAGTGAGTGTTCTGATATAAAAACTTATTTAATTTGTCTGACTGAACTTGAAAAAAAGTTGCAGCCCAGCTACTTCTTTAAGAACTGACAGCCACCATCTCAGTTGTCATCTGGGGCCACTCTAAATGAGGTTTTCATGTTCACTGTTGTAACTGTCAAGATTCAACCATCTACACGTTTTGTTATAGGGATATAACACTATGCTTTTTAGATGTCAGTACGTACATGGTGTTGGTTCAATACACATGATATAAGAGGTGAATGTCACAGCATCTGATGACAATCCAACAGATCTCACAAATACATCTTCTTTATTGTAAGGTAAAAAAAAAAAAAAAAAAAAAAATTAGGGGAAATGGCCAGTGGAACAATTACATTACATTTCACAGAGTAACATCCATTTTACATTTGGCAAATATGTGGCAACTTTTTACATGGTTTATTTAATAAAACTCTGTGAACTAAATGGGTTACACAAAAGGCAGATTTATCACACTGCTTATCTCTGGAAAATACAGCCTTAGCTTGGGTATAAGCACTAACCAACATGCTCATTGTTATTACTGCTACAATTTGAACAAAGCTAGCACACTTACATCACCTTTATTAGTAGCAAAACAAGGGCAGTCTTAGCATACTTGTGGAATGTTCATTTGCAAAATAAGTGTCATGGCAACAATGTTGCCAACAGCTTTGTAACATATATCCTGCAGCAATACAGCTCTGAATTAGAACAATAATCATTAGTGGAAACATTCCAAATAATAAATTCAGTGCTGAACAAAAATATAAAACAACAGCCTGTGTTTGTCTTGGAGAATTAAGAATGGAAATAGCTACAGCAACAAATATTAATGTTCCAAAAACTCCCACGCTGTTCATAAAGTTCCTTCGCATGACTTTAAACTGAAAAGTTGGTGTGCAGTGAGTGCACACAAAATCATATGGCCTGTGGTTTTCAAGAAACAATAAATTCCAACCATTATGTTTAATTAATTGTGATACAATTCTTCAGGGAATTTAAACACAATGAGAAATGCATGGTTACTAAATGCAGGACAATGCCATGGCTAAACTTCGATTTCTCAGTGACTACAACAGCACAGGTGTTCAGCACCCAGTTATTAATTCATGTATTGTGACCTGAGGGATAGAGTTGCTGTTTTTTGGGAAAATTAAAAGACAGAGTGTATGTGAAAAACCCACATTGTATGCATGAACTGAAAGACCATATCTCAAAGGACCTTGACAATATTTCCAGATAAGAGTCTGTAATGTGTTAAGAAATATTTTTAGAAGGATCAAAGCCTTCTTAAAAGAGGGAGGTCAGAACTTCAGGACTTTTTAGACAAATTAACGTAGAAAGAATCACAGGGAAACAAGAGACTCTAAATTCCCTGATCACAAAGGGTTCCTATGCAGGAACATAGTATGTCCCCATGTCTGTGTGTAAGACCTGTGGTGGGAAATGTATGGAAAATGGAGCCTACATCTGCCAAGAATTTAGAATCTGTTTTACACTGGTAGTTTAACTTACCCTGTTTCATATAACAGTCTCAAAGTGTTGACCTCCAACTTCTTAGAGCACCATTTATCTTCTGTCCATATTTCTCAACACATAACAAAGCTCTTGTCTTGAAATGTTAATGATTTTTCTTCAAAAACTGTTGTTAAATCCTTGCCAATAAAATGGACTGTCCTACATGTGCTCTTCTTTTTCAGTTACTGCACTAAGTTGTGTCAGAATCAATTGTAACATGACACTCAAATTCATGTTCGTCAAAAAACAAAGGCCCTATGAAAGCATGCTTTCACTACACACCAGATTTCCCATCTGTGTACTATGTGAATATAATGAAAATGAACACTCTTCAACAGAAAACACTTCTCACATGCACTGACCACTTTCTTCTCATGAGATACAACACTACTTGGAAACTATCTCATGCTCCAGTGCTAATAACAGGACAAAATATTTGGCAGAAATTCTTTGGCTAAGAGAGTTTATATTTCCCTATGCTTCGGGGCACAATTAATCTATACTTATGACATATCTGCAGTACTAAGAGACACAGGAAATACTCCTCGTATAATGTCAAAGGGTTATTTTAATAATGAAATGGATAGAAGGAGCTATTTTAAACTGGTAGCCAACAATGACTTGAAGGGCTGAGAAATCACTAAACACCTCAATCAGAATAAATGGTTATAAGACTCATATAAATTCAGAATTTTCCAACACAGGCACAAGGGTCAACTACTACACCACCAAACTTAGCAAATGCTCGATGGTACTTAGGCACAACAGCATCGCTACATGTGCAATAAACACACTCACCTCACTGGTTTGGCAAGGAACTTAGGAATGTTGTTCATTTTTAGCCTTGTTTTCTCCAGCCAAAGAACTAAGACTGCCATCTGATGACAGGCATGGGCTACACACATTGTGTCAGGACCATTCAGTGCAGCATTAAGACCTGAACAAAACAAAACACATATTTCATGACATTTAAGAAACTTGGTCTGTTACATATGGCATGGTAAGACGACAACATTGCACAGATCATATCCTCTGACTTACAAATGCACAACACTTGTATGCCTTCTGCACTATACAAACCCAATGTGAAACTCAACTGTCATAACACAACACAGAGGATATCATGACTAATCATGGGAACATTGTGATCAGTGATTAAGGCAATGGACTTTGAAGTCAAAAGGCCTCAGATTCAAAATCAGCTACATTCAAAGCTATATTCCTTACATCAAAGTAAAGAAAAATGTTACAGTAATTCTTCATCTTCTCATACATGCATAATCTGTTTAAAATCTCCATTTCTTACAGCCAAACACCACAATAATTCCACAAGGTAACTATGTTTTTCATTCTGATTTTTGTTGTTGTCTGTATGCTACTGCTGATGGTAAATGACAATGTTACAGTCACTTTTATACACCTACATCATCTGTCGCTGAACATATTTCTAGAGTCCAAGTCATCTAACAGAGTAAACTGCAATGTGTGAATACTAACAGACACTGAGTGACATGATTCATGATGACAACAGGTCTGACTACATCCACATCTTACAGTATGTTTCTCAATGAATGAATTTAGATCCCATAAAAACCAGACAATCCATGCAAACAGACAGCTTATGATTGATTCACTCATACTCAGGTGTTTTAATAACAAAAACGAAGTTAAGTCTTGGATGACATGGGGAAATGTGAGATTTGGAGTCCTCACAGTGGTGCTGATGAAGATGCATGTTTTCTGGGATAAGGCACTGTTAGTTAGTAGTTACCAACATAAAGATTCAATTCTCCTGCACTGTGATGCCCTGTTGTTGGGTGAGTGCCTATGTTTCAAAGAATTTTAGTGCCTTTATCTGAATGGTTAAACAGTCCAAGAAAAGTAGCAATGCAGGAAAATAGCATACACTGATAGGTGTAAGTAACATGGTGAGCCAATAGAAATGATAGTTATATTCACTGGGTGGAATGTAGGTGTACTGGCTGTGATGGATGTACACTGAAGCTACATGATTCAGAGGAGCTTACTGCCTCCATTTGCAGGGTTACAGCAGTCCAAGATGAATAAGCTGTGCTGGAAAAATGAGTATATGCGTGGTCAGACAATCAAGTTCACGAACTCATCACGGTAAAAGTGCTACATACCTCACTGCTGAATACCACCATGGTTGCCTTCAAAGTACTCCCCTTGGGAAGCTATGCACCAATGCCAGCACCTAGTCCACCCTACAAAACAATTTTGGAACTGGTTTTGTGGAATGGCCTTCAGAGCTGCCATTGTATTACTCCTGATGTCATCAATGTCATCAAAATGCCTTCCTTTCAATATTTCCTTTATCTTTTGGAACAGAAAAAAGTCACTGGGGGCTAGATCCAGTAAATAGACAGGATGTTCCAACACAGTTATTTGTTTAGTGGTTAAAAACTCCCTCGCAGACAGTGCCGTGTGAGCAGGTGCATTGTTGTGATGCAAGATCCATGAATTGTTGGCAAAAAGTTCGGGTCGTTTCCATCTAACTTCTTCACGCAGCCTTTCCAGTACTTCCAAATAGTAAGCTTGGCTGACTGTTTGTCCATTTGGTACAAATTCATAATGAACAATCCCTCCAATATAAAAAAAATTCAGCAACATTGTTGTGACTCTTGATTTGGACCAACAGAATTTTTTTGGTCATGGGGAATTGGCAGTCTTCCATTGTGCACTTTGCTGCTTCATTTCAGGGTCATATTGGTAGATCCATGTTTCATCAACTGTGATGACACAGCCCAAAACGCCATCTTGTCTCTCCAAAAGGTCTTGGCAAATTGTGACCCTTCTTTGCTTTTGTTCTTTGGTGAGATCCTTTGGGACCATTTTTTCACACACCTTCCTCATGTCAAGATCTTCAGTTAAGATTTTCCTAACTGTTTCTCTGTTGATGTTCACTTGCTCTGCTATGCTCCTGACAGTCAGCCAACAATTTTCACGCACAATTTGACGAATTTTTGCAATGTTTTCTTCAGTTCTGCTTGTTGCTGGCAGTCTTGATCTCTCTTCGTCAGTGACAATTTCTCCTCCCTCAGGAAAACCTTTCACCCATTTGTAAACTGTTGTTTTCTTCGTAGCATTATCCCTGTAAACTTGTCATAACATCTCTCTGATTTTGTTTCCACTCTTAACAAGAAATTTAATGTTCATTCACTGCTCTAATTCAAGCTCCAACATTCTCGCAGCAGCACACCAAAACACATGCAGACAGTAACATATGCCACTCAGAAAGAGACTACCATAGATCAACAACAACACAGCTGTGAAATGCTGATATGTCAACATCATCAAATCATACTAAGGCTTTTGTCCAGTGCTGCCACAGCAAGCACACGGTGGCGATGTCGCGAACTTAATTGTCCGACCATATATATATTTATATATAGTGTGAGTGAGTCAGGTAGTGAGCCAATGATGGTTGTGGTGAGCAGGACCACAGATGGAAAATTCATGCCGGATCCTTCAAAACCTAAGTTAACTATTTACTGATCAATACAGTGTCACACTCCAAAAGACATGTATCTTCAAATGATAACAAATGACAAAGAAGTTAGGATTTGGAAGTGATAATTGCAAATGGAGATATTACAGTAGCTTATACCTGGAGAGACAAAGTAAAATCACAAAAATGTTAAGTTATGATAACTGATAACATGTGTCAGAAATGAAACAAGTACCTCTAGAACACAGGTCTAGAGTGTTTCTGTTACTTCAGTGTGTTATGTATAAAGACAAACTGTAATTACAGAATCACACAAGACAGTTACAAAAAAACGTACATTTCTTTACACATGACAAAGAGGTAAAGGTAAAGTGATCCCGTTACACGCCCAGTGTGGCCCAGAGGGTGGGTAGAGGTATAGCTCTACTCTTCCATGACTGCAGCACTAGAAGGGGGTGAGTGGTCAGCAGCACGCCGCGGCTGCACTTTACCCCTGGGAAAGACCCAGTACTCATTGTACAGGAGGCTGGGTGGGCCCCAGAACCAGTCTGGATGGGCGCAAAATCTCGTCCCACCGGGATTCTATGCTGGACCATCCAGCCCGTAGTCAGTCACTATACCAACTGAATTACCTAGCCCACGCACATGACAAAGAGACAACATTAAAATGGTTCTTAAAACACTCAGTATGCATGCATGAACTGACTTCAACTGGCTCCGGGAAGGGTCCATAGAGCCTCGTAAATGATGGAATGAACTTTGGGACATAGAAAAGGAGTGGAATTCCTTGACTAGTTGAGTGAGTGCATGACAGTTTCACAAGCATGACTGTGTTCCGTGGATTAAGCTATGTATAATAAGTTGCTGAAAGCATATTGGCATCTTCCTTTTTCATTCATAATAACACAGCTAAAGTATTACCTGATACTGTGAGAGGAGGCAATAACTCTCCCTGAATCAGAAACTTGATAATTGCACTAAGTGCACCAGCAGCTGAAGCCACCCATGATGCATGATTAGCTTGACCAATAACACCCCCTAAGTTAGGTTCACGAAGAACCACATCAGCACAGCACAGGCCAACGTGCAAATACCATGGTTTGATCTTAACATCTCCCAGAATATTAGCTCGAAGAAGTGAATGAACAGCCTAAAACAGAAAAGCAGACTGTGAGAAGGCAGCTCACTATAAACATGATATTGTATGTTACTTCATAATTTTCCAGAAATGCAGTCTTATTACTCAGTACTGTTATAGCATAAACATGACTGGTAAATCTGAGATATGGATGAAAGCAGTCAAAGTTTGCTTTAATCCACAACAGGTGGTTTTCATTTGGTATGCAGACTATTTCTTCAAGATGCCTAAAACATCACCTTTATGTATCTACTGAGCTCCAACATGAAATAAATTAAAAGAACCTGGAGATCTGCTGGTCACAAATGGCACTTTCAGAGCTGGTTGTCAAAAATTTCACTTTCAAAGCTGATGGTCACGTGTCACAAAGCTGGTGGTCGCAAATGTGACTTTGAGATTTGCTTGCTGGTCACACATTTCACTTTCAGATCTGGCCATCATAAATGTCACTTTCTGACACTCCTATTCACCATGGACTGCCTTCCTGCTTTCAATGTGTTGTGATGAGAAACTGTTATAGAGACAACTGAAAGAACTGTACTTTGGATGAACAGAAGTATGTGGCAGAAAAAAAAAATATTAAAAAAATTAAATATTGTGTTTACCCCTGACATTTAACCACACATTTTTGGTAGCTTTTAATATAAGTCGGCGGATCAGAAAGTACGTGGAACTCTTGCATAATTTGTCATAAAAATGATATGCATCAAACTGAACCTAGTCGCCCTCAACGTACTGCCCTTCTGCATATACACACTGACATGAAAAGGTAACATTCAACATTCTTGTGACCTTCCAAAAACTAATGTGCCAGCATCATTCTATACTCTGAAGCATGATTAAAACTAACACAAGACAAAAATATGGACTTCATATGCTGATCAGGAAGGACTGAGACCATGCAATGAGCCACAAACATTCCTGAATATACAGTAATATAGCAGGGCACATTCACCACAGCTGCACATTTGCATATGATTTTTAAAATATAAATTTGGTCTTGATATAACATAATGAAATGAGAAAAGACTTGCTACCTCAAGACAAAGGATTCCAAACTTTCCAATATCTTCCCATGACTCTTGAGGAACACCAGGCCTCACTCCACCATACGCAAGAAGAGGCAGTGACTGCAAGTAGCAGGTTACAGCAGGAGCTATTCTAAACAGAGTACCCAAAAATATGGGATCGACAAGCAGCTGATCTAAGCGAGATGAATACTTGGCTTCCCTGACAGTAACTGCACGTCCCTGGGGTTGATAAACCTGAAAATCAAAATTAATAAACCAAGTCTTCATATAATTTTAACCCATTAATAGCAAGTACAGAGACAGACTGTTAGCAACTAATTTCGATCCCATTGTTATATTATCCCAGGTTTTTAGAAGGATTTATTGCTATATCAGAAAATTATTTTCACTGTAAATGTTTCCTATTTAACACTTTCAGCCCGGTGTCCATTTAAACTTTAAAACCCCCCCAGCCGGCGTATTTTAAGGGTACCGAAAAAAATTTAAAAATTGCAGTATTTCCTATCATAAAAATACAAAATTTTTACACACCATAGGAGAAGGTTGGCTGTATCCCATGCATAAAA
>Ga0131853_10011394_pt1 | contig 16276 bp, 15 predicted proteins | sample TergutLab28metaG_FD_92764 | JGI IMG/M metagenome (GOLD analysis project Ga0131853, IMG submission 92764) | Labiotermes labralis P1 segment gut microbial communities from Petit-Saut dam, French Guiana - Lab288 P1 (version 2) (version 2) | ecosystem: Host-associated > Arthropoda: Insects >...
GAGCAAAAAGTGAAGTCATATCAAAATCAATCATTAAATTTTTCACCCGTGATTATTAATCTCGGGACACGTGATGGTGATGCACTTCTAGCTGAAATAAAGGATAAGCTGGAAAAAGGTGAACCTGTAAATGAAATTGAGTTAGTTTATCTGCCGCTATATAAAAGTAGTAAAACAGTAGCGGAATTATTTAAAGAAGTAACAGAACTTGCTCCGAGAGTGATAGCAGACAAAAGTAAGCAACGTAAGCTAGTCCTACTTGCAGCATTAGTTGCAAATAAGTTTATGGATGAGAAAGAATATGAACAACTATGGGAGGCAATGGAGATGAATACTGAAGATGAAATTATTATATTGAAAGTTGCTAAGAAAGTTGCTAGGAAAAAAGGCAGACAGGAGGGAATAAAGGAAGGAAGGCAAGCTGGGAAAGAAGAAGAAAAAAGAAACATAGCAAAGCAGTTGCTGAACAAAGGAATAAGTTTTGATGTTATAGTAGAAGCGACTGCACTTTCTGCACAAGAGTTAAGCAAAATTCGCTGAAATATGATGTAAGAATAGATTAGGTTTGGTTAGTGCATATTGATTGCAAATTAAATCATTAAAACTGCTCGGCAGCACATCATTTTGATGCTGTCGAGCAGTTTTTTGTTGGTTGTTTATAGCGGTTTACATTTCTTTTGGCGCTTCAATACCAAGCAAACGCAAACCTTCTGTTAGCACAATCGTTGTTGCTTTTACAAGTGCTAACCTTGATTGTTGTTCTTCGTTATCTTCTAAAATTCTCACATGACCATAGTAACTATTGAAACTTTGCGCTAGCCCAATTAGGTATTTAGAAAGAACAGACGGTTCGTTTCTTTCAAATGCTTTTTCAATGATTTTCGGGAAGTTAGCTAACACGCGAATAACTTCAAAACTCCATTGATCATTTAAAGAAATAAGATCTTTTTTCTCCTCATAATCTGCTTTACGTAAAATTGAATTTGCGCGTGCATTCGTATATTGTAAGTACGGCCCGGTATCACCTTCAAATTTCAACATATGATCTAAGTTGAAATCAATGTCATTCATACGATCATTGCGTAAGTCATGGAAAACAATAGCACCGACACCAACTTGTTTGGCAACAATATCTTTATCCGCTAAATTTGGATTCTTTTCAGCAATAGCTTTTTCTGCCATCTTAATCGATTCATTTAAAACATCTTCTAATAAAACGATTTTTCCTTTACGAGTTGATAGCTTTTTACCATCTTTTTTGACTAAGCCAAATGGAGCATGGATCATTTGTTCTGACCAATCAAAACCAAGCTTTTTCAAAACAGCTTTTAATTGCTTAAAATGAAGCGCCTGTTCATTGCCCACTGCATAAATATTTTTGGCGAAATCAAAGGTACGATGACGGTAAAGAGCAGTTGCTAAGTCACGTGTAATGTACAGTGATGCACCATCTGATTTTCTAATTAGACAAACCGGTAAATTTTCTTCTTCTAGCTTCACAACTTGCGCGCCTCGATCTAGTTCCAAAATCCCGCTATTATCAAGCAGCTCCATAATTTCCGGCATTTTATCGTTGTAAAAGGACTCACCATGATTATAATCTGCTTTTACACCTAACAAATCGTAAATTTTGTTAAATGCTTTTAGTGATTCTTCACGGAACCAGCTCCATAACTGTGTTGCTTCTTCATCGCCATCTTCTAATTTTTTAAACCAGTCACGGCCTTGTTGTTCTAAATCCGGATCTTCTTCTGCTTTTTCATGAAATTCAACGTATAGTTTCAGTAATTCTTCAATTGGGTTGGCACGTACTTTTTCTTCATCGCCCCAAGCTTTGTAGGCTACAATCAGCTTACCAAATTGCGTACCCCAGTCGCCTAAGTGGTTAATTTTCGATACTTTGTAACCACATTTTTCGGCAATTAACCCGATCGAATTACCGATTACAGTAGAGCGCAGATGGCCAAGTGAAAATGGTTTGGCAATGTTTGGTGATGACCAATCGATTGTGATATTTTTGCCATGACCTAAATTCAAGTTACCATAAGATTTGCCTTCAGATAAGATTTGTTGGGTGACTTCATTGGTGATAAAAGCTTTTTTGAAAAAGAAATTGACATATGGTCCCATTGGAACAACTTTTTCAAACAAATCTCCTTCCAGCTTGTCGGCTAGTTCTTCGGCAATTGCTGCAGGTGCTTTTCGATATTGTTTAGCAAAAGAAAAGCAGGGGAAAGCAATATCTCCGTGTTCAGAGATTTTTGGTACTTCAACTAAATTTTGTACTTGTTCAAGTGTTAGCTCATCCGCTAGTTTGCTGTGAATGTGTTCAGCAGCTAATTTTTTTAAATCCATTATTTATCCTCCTTTAAGTCGTGGAAATGAATAAAAAACGCCCCTTACATGACATGTAAGAGACGAGAATTCCCGTGGTACCACTCTACTTGTTTTTGCGAGCTAAAACACACAAAAACCACTTTTGTTGTTAACGAGGAACTGCCCCGGCCTAATTTAGAGCCTGTCTAAGATCTTTTTTAAAAAGATCTTAGGTAGGTTCTTAGGCATTTCAGAAGTGCGTTTCATTTACTACTTGAATCTAGGCTTCCACCAATCCCTAGTCGCTGTGTATTCGTTGTGGTAAATTACTTTCTTCATCAACAATTTTTATTTATGATTGCTTTATTATAATAAAAAATATTGACAGAATCAAGTGGCTTCCTTAGTATTTATGTAAATAGGAGGTCTCCGAGATGAATGAAGTTGAATTAAAAGCTACTTTGACAGATATATTGGCATCTGAAGCGCTTTTCAAAGAAACAGATTGGGCAGAGATTAGCAAGCATATGTTAGCACATATAGGCGCTATTGATCCGGTTTTACGAGATGAATTAATCTGCAGCACTTTTTACAATATTATCTCCAATGATTTATTACCATTCACACAATTAGCTGATTTTGCTCAAATATTGATTAGTGAAAATTATTTATTTAAAGGTATTGGCTTAAAAGAAGATGATTCTGTTTTTACAAGAACATTTAGTAGTCTGATTATTTCTCGTATTGTATGGTCAGATCAGCGTCATCGTTTTTTGCAAGTACAAGATATGAAATTGATTCAAAGTAAATTATTAACCTATTTTGTAGAGGAGCAGGATGTAAGGGGCTATGTAGCTGAAAAGGGTTGGGCACATAGTGTTGCGCATGCAGCTGATGCGATTAATGAAGTAGTATTGCACCCTCTGACGAGCAAACAGGATTTACCGCTCATTTTAGAAACATTAATGAAGCGGGTTTGGTATGGTGATACTACGTTTTACGCCAAAGAAGATAGAAGAATTGTTACACCGGTATTAGCTTTGCTAAAGCAAGGATTTTCAGAAGAAGATTTATGCAACTTTTTAGAAAAAGAAACAAAGCGTATGATAGAAGAATTACCCAAAGTATTATGTGCTGAGTGGATTACACCAGCAACGCATAGACAATGTGCTAATGTAACAAACTTTTTAAGAAGTTTATACTTTGCTACTAAAAATCAAGACACTTACCAAGTGACACACCAAAAGGTTACAGAATTGTTGACGTTGTTATAAAAAATTTTATTTAAAACTAGCAAGTTTGAAGCTTCGCCTAGCAAAGCCTCAAACTTTTCGCGCTTTTTTAATAAATATTGAAAAAATGCGTTCATTTCTCGAACTTACCGATTTGCATTATTTCAAACAAAAAGTCAAACTAGTTACAGCAATATTTCAGCTATATAGGGGTGGTTGGCAGCCGTTGAAAGGCGGTGATGCCAGTGACGACATTTGAAAGTACGATTGTTGTATTGACGGTTGTAGCTTTGTTTGTTGACATTTATTTTCGTATAAAAAGAAAATAGACGCCCATATACCAATTAAGTCGTCTATTTCGATATAAATTGGCTAGCTGACCGCCTTTGAAGCGGATTTTTGCTAACTGGGAACGGTGTTATCAGCACTGTTCCCTTTTCTTATCTTTATCTTAACATGATATGTTTATTCCTGTCTACATGATATCAACTGCCTTTATTTGCTTTTCTGTTCCAAGTACTCATCATAAGTCGTTTGTTTATCAACAATGCTGCCATCAGGCATGATTTCAATAATTCGATTCGCAATCGTTTGAATAAACTGATGGTCATGCGATGTGAAAATCATCGAGCCTTTGAATGCAATCATGCCATTATTAACCGCAGTAATGGATTCCAAATCCAAATGGTTCGTTGGCTCATCCAAAATTAGCACATTGGCATGCGCCAGCATCATTTTTGACAACATACAACGAACTTTTTCGCCACCGGATAAAACTTTCGCCTTTTTCAAAACTTCCTCACCAGAGAATAGCATTCTGCCCAAGAAGCCACGCAAGAAAGATTCCGTTTCATCTTGCGGTGAAAACTGTCTCAACCATTCGACAAGATTCAACTCACTATCTTCAAAAAACTCACCATTTTCTTTTGGAAAATAAGAACGTGATGTTGTCACACCCCAACGATAACTGCCATTATCCGGTTCCATTTCATCCATCAAGATTTTCAGTAAGGTCGTTTTGGCAATATCATTATCACCTAATAAAGCGATTTTATCACCTTTATTCATTGTAAAGCGAATATTGTTTAGTAGCACTTCACCATCAATTGTTTTACTTAAATCTTCAACAAATAATAAATCGTTACCAACCTCACGATCTTGTGTAAAAGCAACATAAGGATAGCGACGTGATGATGGTTTAATGTCATCTAATGTGATTTTTTCCAGTAACTTCTTTCGGGAAGTTGCTTGGCGTGATTTTGAAGCATTCGCACTAAAACGCGCAACAAACGCCTGTAACTCTTTAATTTTTTCTTCCTTCTTTTTATTTTGGTCTTGAGCCATCCTAAGCGCCAATTGACTAGATTCATACCAAAAGTCATAGTTCCCCACATAAATTTGAATTTTACCAAAATCTACATCGGCAATATGTGTACAAACTTTATTTAAGAAGTGACGATCATGGGAAACAACAATTACTGTATTTTCAAAGTTAATTAAAAACTCTTCCAACCAAGCAATCGCTTTAATATCAAGGTTATTCGTTGGCTCGTCCAGTAGCAAAACATCAGGCTTACCAAAAAGCGCTTGCGCTAACAATACTTTAACCTTCTCACCAGCTTCCAAATCACCCATTAAACGATGGTGTAAGTCTTCCCCAATACCTAATCCTTTTAATAAAATTGCGGCATCAGATTCAGCTTCCCAGCCGTTCATCTCTGCAAATTCGCCTTCTAGCTCTGCAGCACGGATGCCGTCTTCATCAGAGAAATTCTCCTTCATATAAATGGCATCTTTTTCTTTCATAACTTCAAACAGCTTTGTATGCCCCATGATCACTGTTTGCATTACTTCCACATCATCAAACTCAAATTGATTTTGCTTCAAAACAGCTAGCCTTTCACCGGGAGACATTGTAACAGAACCTGTTTGCGTTTCCAATTCTCCTGCTAAAATTTTTAAAAAAGTTGACTTTCCGGCGCCATTTGCACCAATAAGACCATAACAATTGCCGGGAGTGAACTTTAAATTCACATCTTCAAATAACTTCCGATCACCGAATCTGAGTGAAACATTACTTACTGTAATCATGATAAACCTCCAAATGTATCTAAAAAACCTATATCTAAAAAATTATAACATATTTCTTTGATGTGAAAAACAATTAGTCAACAGCCTTTTTTATGTACCTAAGGTAATTGGTCTAGTCCACTTGCTTATTTTTTCATATGATATTGATGTAAGTGATCACTTGGCAACTCTTTCAATCCATTGAGGAAACTCCTCTCCTCGTTATGAAAAAACAACTAAATGCGGTTCTGAAACTGTTAAACAAGATTTAAAAAGTAAGGATCGCATAAATAAAAGTGCTATTAGCTCTTTTAAAGAGTTAATAGCCTTTTTTGTTAGACCATAAGACTTTAAGTCATGCATTTGAAATGTCGAAAATAGTCGATCATTTGTCGGTTTATAGGGAACGATTCTTGGGCAGGATAATTGTGGTATACTGGGTTGTATTGATAACATATATAGTGAGTTTATTATTGTTTCATCTAAAGTTCTGAAGCGAATATTGAGAAGTAAAATTTTTCATTTTACTATCCGAATTTCTGTTCGTTTCAGCTCGATTATCAAGTATCAAGGAGGTTTTTCATGTTTCATCGAAAAGTTGTCCCAGAAGTAGTACCCGAAGAAACAGTTGTTTGGAATTGTACATCTGATGCGTGTATTGCTTGGGTGCGTGATAATTTCAAAGAAGCAGATACACCAGCATGTCCAATCTGTAGCAGCAATATGGAGCAGACGACCAGAATGCTGCCGGCAGTGGAAAATCCATTGATAGTAGAATAATCTGTTTCATACATCTTCATGCATAAATTCTGTCATAAATGAAAAAATTAATAATAGGAAATTTTCCGTATCGATATGATGAAAGGAATTTATGATCAAATGAAAAAAGTTAAAGATGTAATGAGTACAGATGTAGATTTTTGCACGCCTAAAGATAATATTTTTGAGGTTGCAACGAAAATGGAACAAGATGATGTTGGGATTATTCCTATTATTGATGAGGGAGAATTGAAAGGTGTGATTACCGATCGCGATCTTGCCATTCGTGGAACTGCTGCAAAGAAGCCTGGATCAACTTCTGTGACTGATGTCATGAGCCAAGACTTAGTTACAGTGACACCGGATATGACTGTTGAAGCGGCTGCTGAATTAATGTCCAAACATCAAATTCGCCGTTTGCCGGTTGTTGTGAATCGACACCTAGTTGGTATAGTTTCATTAGGTGATCTGGCTACTGATCCAAGAACAGATGAATTCGCAAGTACGGCTTTATCAGATATATCTGAGGATTAGCTGCTATTTCTTATCAATAGCTGTTTAGAAAATTGTTACAACAATTAACTTGTATAGAAAATGATAATAACAACAATCGAGTGTGAAAGCATGTTTGTCTTTTTCACTCGATTGTTGTTATTTATTTGGACATTTTACGACATTTAGGTATATTATGGTAGTTTTTCAGCGTGGATAGTGGTAAAATAAACTAAATATATACAAGGTGGTAATCAAATGGGTGAAGTGATGGGTATTTTAGGTGTATTGTTAGGTATATTAGGATTTTGTAGTGTTGTTATTTATTTAAAGAGAAGAAGCAAACAAAATATTGGGATGGTAATAGGCGCTAGTTTGTTGTTCTTTGTAGCTGGGTGTAGTGCTGCACTAACGACACCGCCAACGCTTGGATTAACTCAAGAAAAATTTGAAACTGATGGCACAGGCCATGCAGTTATCACGGGGGAAACTGAAGAAGATGCTACCATCACGATCAATGGAGAGAAGGTAAAGGTCACTAAAGAGAAATTTGCTTATGAAGTTACTTTATTAAGTGATCAAAGCGAAGAATTCACGGTTGTAGCTACTAAAGAGGGAGAGAAAACGACTGTTGAAGTAAAAGTTGAGCCATCTAAAGAGTTTATTGCTTTTCTGCAAAAAGAGAGGGAAGACCAGCAAATTGAAGCAGCTGAAAAAGCTTTATTAGTAGCTGAAAAGAGACCTTCACAAAACAACTACGATGAAGCAGCAACACTTGTGCGAGCATTAGCTAATGAACATGACTCTTTTAATCAACGCTTAAAAATAGTTGAAGAAAATATTCCGATTTATGCAGCTGTTCGGTTAGCTGAAAAAGAACTGTCCAGAAAAACACTGAATGCTGCAAAAGATTTAATCGTTAATGCAACTTTACATAAAGAAGGTTGGACAGACCGACTTGCCACAGTGCAACAAAAAATTGAAGAAGAAGAACAAAAGAAACAAGCAGAAAAACAACTTGCTGATGCTAAATCAGCAGTTAAAAAAGCTGAGAAAACACCGAATGAAGCGAACTATAACGCAGCGTTAGCAAAAGTAAATTCACTTCCGAAAGGTAATCAAGATTTAAGAAAACGTTTAAATGCAGTTCAAAAAACAATTGATAAGCAGAAACAAAAGGCAGTAGAGCGAGCAAATGCCAACCAGCAACAATCTAGCAAGCAAACCAATCAGCAGGCCAACCAACAGACTAACAAACCAACCAGTCAACAAAATAACCAAGTGAAAGACAGTCAACCTGCGAATACAGCAACAGTGCTGGTCACGCCAACTGGATCAAAATACCATAGACAAAAATGTGGAAATGGTAATTATACTCCAGCGACTTTAGATGCAGCTAAGCAAAGAGGTTTGACACCGTGTGCTAAATGTTATTAGAAATTCAATGCTTTAGATGAAAAAAATCGAACTGTAGGCTCAATTTCCAACAGTTCGATTTTTGTATTATTTTTATTACACAATAATGTCTTTTAAGGAACAGATTTCAATGCCTTCTGCTTGTAAACTTTTTCTGATTTTTTCGACGAAAAGTAATACTTTTTCTCCATCACCATGTACGCACACTGAATCGGCTTGAATGGAATTCCTTACCTTCTTTGACCATCCGAATCACTCTAGTGATCGCTTCAGTTTCATCATGGATAAATGCACCTTCTTTTTGACGATTCACTAATGTTCCATCTTCTTCATAACCACGGTCTGAAAAAACTTCTTGCGCGAATTTAAGCCCGCAATCTTTTGCTGCTTGAATCGTTTCACTGCCGGATAAACCTAATAGACTGAAAAGCATTTTTCATACTTACTTTCCTACATGCATATCTTGTCTTAAATAGCTTGTTTGAAGGGAAGATGCTTTTTGAAAAATTTAAAAATTCGATTTGTAGCCAGTTTACTTGTTTTTACTATGATTTTTTTTACTACTAATTGGGACAAACCTATACAAGCAGACACTGGAGTCGGTGCTGCGAGCTTTGTTCTAATGGAGCAAAAAACAGGTAGAGTACTTAGTCAGAAAGATGCGAATACACAGCGGAAAATTGCTAGTATTACAAAGATTATGACAGCGATTCTAGCGATTGAATCGGGGAAAATGGATGAAATGGTAGAGATTACGCCCGAAATGGTGCAAACAGAAGGGTCATCAATCTATTTAAAAGTAGGAATGGAAATTTCATTGCGTGATTTAGTTTATGGACTGATGTTACGCTCTGGTAATGATGCAGCACAGGCAATTGCGATTAAGGTTGGTGGCAGCATTCCTGGTTTTGTTCACTTAATGAATGAAAAAGCCACTTGGCTTGGTATGAATAACAGCAAATTTACTAATCCACATGGGCTAGATGATGAAGACCGTCATGTTTCAACTGCTTATGATATGGCTTTGTTAACAAGGTATGCAATGGAGAACGATGAATATGGCAAGATTGCTGGTACAGCAAAATACAAAGCGGAAACAGAACAAGAAGAATGGAGTCCGTTTTTTGAAAACAAGCATCGTTTGATCAAAGGTGATTATCGATATGCAACCGGTGGCAAAACAGGATTTACGAAAAAAGCTAGACGTACTTTAGTGACGACAGCTAGTAAGGATGGGTTGGATTTAATTGTTGTGACATTGGATGATCCAAATGACTGGGCAGATCATATCAATTTGTTCGAAGCAGCTTTTTCCAAATATCAATATCATCAATTTGTTCATGCCGGATTAATCACTGACGATGTAAAAAAGATATATAAGAAAAATTTGATGCTCAAAACTGATCTTAGTTATCCGGTTACAGAAGCAGAGCTCAAGCAAGTGAAGATTGAATATAAACTATTGGAGCCAAAAGCCATTTGGAAGGATAAAGGAAAAATTCCAGAAGTGGTTGGTAGGGCGTATCTTTATGTTGCTGATGAAGTGGTAAATTCCACAGCAATTTATTTTATTAAGAATCCTGCTAAAGAGCCGATTAGACGCACTTGGATGAGAATGTTATCGAGCTTTATTGGAGTAAACTAAGACCTCATACCTAACTGTTTGCAGTCGAATTTTTTGCAAATTTTCCGTTCTGACTGCGTCGCTCATCAGTGGCGAGAATGTTCTAAATCTCCGATTTAGCTAACATTGTCCCTGCACAGATTCTTCAAATCTCTGATTTGACTAGAAGCCACTGCATTAACGAAAAATTTGCTGAAAAATTCAACTACAAACAGTTAGGAATGAGGTCTAATGGTTAATTACTTTTGGATGGGCATGTGTATGATAGGCTTAATTTATGCCATGTTGAACGGAACAATTAACGAAGTGAATGTTGCAATTTTTGAAAGTGCTAAGGAAGCAGTTACGATTTGCATTGGCTTAGTGAGTGTGCTGGTTTTTTGGCTTGGAATGATGCGTGTTGCCGAAGCTGCTCAATTGCTGAAAAAATTGACAAAACTTTTTTATCCGTTGGCTCGACGTTTGTTTCCGGAAATTCCAAGCAAACATCCTGCGTTTGGCTATATTCTGTCAAATATGGTTGCCAATTTATTCGGACTGGGAAATGCAGCAACACCACTTGGGATTAAGGCAATGGAACAATTGAATGAGCTAAATGGTAAAAAAGGTACACCAAGTCGGTCAATGATTACATTTTTGGCATTAAACACTTCGGGTTTGACTCTTTTACCAACAACGATTATTGTCATTCGAATGAATAATAATTCTGCTAATCCAACTGAAATTATTGGACCTGTTTTCTTAGCAACTTTAATTGCGACAACGTTCACAATTTTAATTGATCGCTATTTTCACTTTAGACGAAGTAGAAAAAATAAATTTTAGGCGAGAATGCTCTAAATCTGGCGGTAGTGTTCCAAATCTGGCGAGAATGCTCTAAATCTTTGATTTAGCTAGCATTGTCCCTGCAAAGATTCTTCAAATCTTTGATTTGACTAGAAACCCCTGCACCCGATTTGACTAGAAGCTACTGCACCCATACTACATTAACGAAAAATTTGCTGAAAAATTCAATTATAAACAGTTAGGAAAGAGATCTAATGGAAGTACTATCATTTATTTCTGCATGGATGTTACCAGTTATTCTTTTGACTATTATCGTGACAGCTACTTTGAAAAAAGTACCTGCTTATGATCATTTTGTTGAAGGTGGTAAGGAAGGGATTTCAATTGCTGTATCAATTATTCCTTTTTTAGTTGGGATGATGGTTTCCATTGCCATTTTTCGGGCATCAGGTATGATGGATTTATTGATTCGACTGATTGCCCCGGTGTTTGAATGGCTTCATATTCCGACGGAAGTAGCTCCGGTAGCAATGGTTAGACCAATTTCAGGCAATGCAGCGCTTGGCATCACGAATGATTTGTTGAAAGTGCATGGAGCTGATTCTCTAATTGGCAAAATGGCATCTGCAATTCATGCTAGTTCTGATACAACTTTTTATGTACTAACCGTTTATTTCGGCGCTATTCGGATGCGAAAAATGGGTGATTCGGTGAAAATCGCTTTAATTGGTGATGTGATTGGGATTATTGCAGCGATTGGTTTAGCAGTTTATTTCTGGGGTTAATATTTATCTATAGATCGTGTACAATAGAGATGACTCTTAGAAATTTGGTGAATAAAATGGAAAGATTACAAAAAGTGATTGCACATGCTGGAGTGGCTTCACGACGGCAAGCAGAGACTTTGATTTTAGAAGGTAAAGTCAAAGTAAATGGACAAGTTATTCGTGAATTGGGCACAAAAGTAGGTGTGAATGATCGGGTAGAAGTGAATGGCTCTTTGCTCACAAAAGAGTCTCCGGTTTATTTTTTACTATATAAGCCTAGAGCTGTATTATCAACAGTTAACGATGATAAAGGTCGAAAAACGATTCAAGACTTTTTTCATCATGTCCCGGAGCGCATTTATCCGATTGGTCGATTGGACTACGACACTTCCGGTTTAATTTTAGTAACAAATGATGGTGAGTTTGCTAATTTGTTAATGCATCCACGCTATCGCATTGATAAAACTTATGTGGCAAAAGTGAAAGCAATTCCAAAACGGGAACAGTTACGCTTACTAGAAAAAGGTGTGCAATTGGAAGATGGTAAGGCTGCTCCTGCTAAGGTGAAACTGCTATCAAGCGATCGATCAAAAGGAACAGCGATTGTCGAAATTACAATTCATGAAGGTCGTAATCGTCAAGTACGTAGAATGTTGGAAGCGATTAGTGCACCGGTGATGAAGCTAAAGCGGGAACGCTATGCATTTTTAGATTTAATAGGCTTAAATCCGGGAGAATCGCGTCCATTAAATCCAAAAGAAGTGAAACAATTGCGTAATTTGGCACTGAAAACAAAAGTGAAGTAGACTTCTACAAAAAAACAGGGCATACTATGGTTAGGGAAAACCTTTTTATCTATCAATCGTTTTCCTTATTGTGGGATATTTGCCTAGTTGCTTTAACTGAATAACGGAGTGATGATGATGGAAGATAAGTTAAGATTGCTATTAGTGGACGATGAAGAGCGGATTAGAAGACTTTTGAGAATGTATTTGGAAAGAGAGAATTATGCCATTGATGAAGCCCCGGATGGAAAAACGGCTGTTGATATGGCATTGACACACGATTTTGATTTAATTATTCTCGATGTGATGATGCCAGAAATGGATGGTATTGAAGTTTGTCGAGCAGTACGCCAGCATAAAGCAACACCTATTATCATGTTAACTGCAAAAGGTGAAGAAATGAATCGCGTTCAAGGGTTTGAAGTGGGAGCAGATGATTATATTGTAAAGCCATTTAGCCCGCGTGAGGTTGTTTTACGTGTAAAAGCTTTGTTGCGTAGAGCTGCAAATAGAGTATTTTTACATAAGGAAGAAGGTACGAAAGATGTGATTGTCTTTCCACTTTTGACAATTGATAATGATGCGCATAAGGTGCTAGCAGAGGGACAAGAAGTATTGCTAACGCCAAAAGAGTATGAATTGTTGCAGTTTTTAGCGAAATCTCATGATAAAGTGTTCGATCGTGAGCATTTGTTGAAATCTGTTTGGAATTATGAGTTTTTTGGTGATTTGCGTACTGTTGATACGCATGTTAAGCGTTTAAGAGAGAAGTTAGGGCGCGTATCTCCTGAGGCAGCTAAGATGATTGTGACTGTCTGGGGTGTTGGTTACAAGTTAGAAGTGGCCGCTGTTAGCAATCGATGATGTTTTGGAAAAGTGTTGTTGGTAAGCTTTGGGTCACGCTTGTTTTGTTGTTTTTGTTTGTTTTTTCAATTCTCTTGATTTTGCTGTTGCAGTTTTATCATAATTATCACTGGGAGCAGGCAGAGAAGGGCATGATCAAAAATAACCAAGTAATCATTGATGTTTTAGAAAAGTACAACTTTTCTAAAGAGAGCATGGATATTGCTTTTCTTAGTAATGTTGATCATCTTCAGTCTTTTGTCATTTTAGATGATGAAATTTTTTATAGTACGTTGGACTCGCTCGATCAGTTGGCAGTGATTGATTATTTATTGGCAGATGATGAATTAAGCAAAACATTGACTGGGCAGAAAGATACAGTTAGGCAGATGAATTTGCCGACTTTATTAGGTTTTGATAGTGAGACACAAGGAACTATTGTTGGTTCTGCTGTTGTGATTGATGGTAAATCAGGTGCGGTTTTCTCATTTCAGCCACTCGAACTAATGGATCAATCTACTAAGGCGATTATGAAATATGTATTGATTGCTGCAATCATAGGTCTTGTCTTGATTACAGTTTTTGCTTTCTTTTTACTTAGTAGATTAACAAAACCGCTTCGTACGATGCGGGATATGGCAGGGGCAATTTCTAAAGGGGAATTTGGGCAAAAAATTCCGATTCGCTCTTATGATGAGATTGGTGATTTAGCACGTTCTTTCAATAACATGGCTGAGCAGACAAGCTTTCATATTTCAGCTTTACAGCAGGAAAAAGAGAATTTATCTAACATATTGGCTAGTATGACTGGGGGCGTGATTACTTTTAATCGCGATGGAGAAATAATGCTCTCCAATGAGCCTGCTGATACATTTATTCGCTATTGCTATTATGATGATTTTGAAGCGGTTACAATGGAGGGGAGATCTTCACAAATTCCCGGCGTATTAGCACAATTATTTGAGCGTGTGAAGGAAACCGAATTAGTTCAAAGGTGCGAAGTTTCTTTGCAAGGACATGATTGGTACGTTTCAATGAGTCCACTTTATCACGGGCGAAATATTCGTGGTGCTGTAGCGGTGATTCATGAAACAACCGAAGAGAAACACCTTGAACGACTACGGAAAGACTTTATTGCAAATGTATCGCATGAGCTAAGGACGCCAATTGTAATGCTACAGGGATATAGTGAAGCAATTATTGATGGTGTCGTTGAATCAGAAGCTGAGAAAAAAGAGATGGTTCAGATTATTTATGATGAATCACTTAGGATTGGTCGGTTGGTGAATGATTTATTAGATTTAGCACGAATGGAGTCGGGGAAAGTTAGCTTGAATAGGGAGTCAGTTGTGATTGGTCCTTATTTGCAGAGAATTGCTACGAAATTTCAAGGCTTGGCGAAAGATAAGCAAATTGAAATCGAAGTTGTTTTTGATGAAAAAGAAGCTGAAGTATTTTTTGATCCGGATCGAATTGAGCAGGTGTTCACTAATTTGATTGATAATGGCTTACGGCACATGCCGCATGGCGGTAAATTAGCGATTGTGCAACAAACGGTTGATAAGGGGACTAATTTTTTAGTTAAAGATTCTGGAACAGGGATTTCTGATGAAGAGTTGCCATTTATCTTTGAACGTTTTTATAAAGTAGATAAAGCGCGAACCCGTGGACACACAAAAGGTACCGGTTTGGGCTTAACGATTGCGAAAAATATTATTGAAGCGCATGGCGGAGAAATTTCTGTGTCTAGTAAATTTGGTGAGGGAACAACATTTGTATTCTTTTTGCCGAAGGTGGACAAGTTGTAAGCTTATATTTAGAAATCGGGCAAAAATGTGCAAAAGCTACGCAATAAGCTAAAATTATTTCGCGAATCAGGATTCGCAAAAAATTTCATCTTATTGCTACGCTTTTAAACGCACATTTTTGCACCTTAGTAGTAGGAGGAGTTTATTTTGAAAACAATTTATATTTCAGGGCATAAAAGTCCGGATACTGATTCGATTTGTTCAGCATTAGCTTATGCGAATTTTAAGCAAAAATTTGATCCAGAGAATCAATATGTGCCGGTTCGTTTAGGTAATGTGAGTAATGAAACACAATTTATTTTAGATTATTTTGGGGTGGAAGCACCTCAGTTCATGGAAAGCATTGCTCCCGGTGAGCAATTAATTCAAGTGGATCATAATGAGCAGGCGCAGGCAATTACAGGATTTGATCAAGCTGAATTGCTGGAAATTATTGATCATCACCGAATTAATGGAATTTTTACAGCTAATCCGATTTATGTGCGGATTGAACCGGTTGGCTGCACGGCAACAATTATTACGAAAATTTTTAATGAAAATGAAGTTGAGATTGATCGAACGACTGCTGGATTACTGATGAGTGCAATTCTTTCAGATTCACTTGTTTTCAAATCGCCAACTTGCACAGCGCTTGATGAGGTTACTTGCCGAACACTTGCTGAGATTGCTGGTGTTGTCGATGTCGAAGCTTATGGACTGGAGATGTTGAAAGCAGGGACATCGCTATCCGGGAAATCGATTGAGGAAATTTTTAAAACGGATTTTAAAGATTTTGTTGTGGGAGAAACCAAATTTGGTGTTGCTCAAGTGAATACGATGGATATTGATGGGTTTATAGAAGAGATGAAAGAGGATATGGTCGATTATATGAATCAGCTTTGTCAGGCAGATGGATATGCTTTCTTGCTGTTAGCATTGACAGATGTTGTGAAAGAAGGTTCATTGTTGATTGCTACTGGTGATATAGCGACTGTTGAGCAGGCTTTTAATTGTCAGTTGGAAGATCATATGAAGTATGCACCTGGTATTTTGTCGCGAAAGAAGCAAATTATTCCTGTTTTGACTGAGGCGATTGTTAAGTAAATAAACTAGAAACGAAGGCTGTTGCAAGACTATAAAAAAATGGTAGCGACTGGCCTTTTTTTTGATATAGGAGCAAATTATCGTAAATGCATAGAAAAAATGCTTTTTACGGAATAATACTTCCGTGAAGTCGATAAAAAATCATGATTTACGGAAGTGCAGGCCTCAAATTTCCATAAATGCATGGAAAAAATGCTTTTTACGGAATAATACTTCCGTAAAATCGATAAAAAATCATGATTTACGGAAGTGCAGGTCTCAAACTTCCGTAAATGCATAGAAAAAATGCTTTTTA
>Ga0131853_10011395_pt1 | contig 16273 bp, 8 predicted proteins | sample TergutLab28metaG_FD_92764 | JGI IMG/M metagenome (GOLD analysis project Ga0131853, IMG submission 92764) | Labiotermes labralis P1 segment gut microbial communities from Petit-Saut dam, French Guiana - Lab288 P1 (version 2) (version 2) | ecosystem: Host-associated > Arthropoda: Insects >...
AACCTTTTGACGCCTAATGTCAACTATAGTGGTCGTACCGCACCGCTAACCTCTAAAGTTTCATTTTATATATTTATTCAACAAATATAGGTACTGAATATTTTAAACATGATATATACTCTCGGTTTTTTCTCTTCAAAATGCAGTTTGTTTCATAATTATAACGTATTTGGTTCCTGTATTATTCAAATTTTATATACAGGGTGTGCTAAAATTAAAAAAATAATTCCGGCGCCAAAAGGTTAAACACCTTTACAAAGGACGACTTCTACAAAGGCATCCAGAAGCTGTATGACCGTGCAGATCTGCGTTTACAGTTACACGGGATCTATGTCGAAAACTAAACAATAAAAGTGTCATTTATTTCACGCAAATTCTTTTTATAATGCCAGTCATAAAACTTAGTGGACACACTGTGTATACTTTTATCCCATGACTGCTCTGAGGAAATGCAATTCGGCATTTTACATTGTTCTCTTTTGGTTTCATTTAACCTGTAAATTTCGGATTCGAACCTGAACACACCTATGGCAGTCAAATTTAAGTAAGACCTGCTGTAGCATTTCCTCAGCAATATGCATCTTCCAGCTGCAAAGTATTGTTTAATTACGTTCATTTACATTTTAAAATGAGCGCGTCTCTTACACTGCATTATAAATAATCGACATTCATTATTTTAGACACATACTCTAAAAATTGCAATGGAAGATTTTATCTTTTTTATGTTTGTTTGGCCTTCCGTCTGAAGAGCTGGAGTAATTCTGCTCTTACTGAATGAACATCCAGCAAGTTTTATTTTCGTAATTGTTACCAAAATTCCATTAGATTTAATTAATGAAGCCCTGTATTACTTTCTGACAATATCTCACGAAATGTCTGTTGGGTTAAAGAAAAGTCAGAAAAAATACTTTTACAGGAAATCGAAACACGTATTGCAGGTGAAGTACATGTATCCGAAAGATGTACCTTTTAAAAAGTTTAAATACATACTGCATTGCCAGAGAGACCGATCAGTTAACAACCTTAACATAATATGGCACCACAGAGATACTATTTACATGCAGAGTAATTAACATACAGCCTTGCATGTAATCAGAAGTACGACAAACGAGCAATTTCGCAACTTATATACTGTTATGACGATATTTTTGTCGTATCGTGTAGAATCCCACCAAGGAGTAAACAGTGTCCTGAGTCACCATGTTGCTTTCGTTTTGGTTCAATATATATATATATACAGGGTGTCCCAGGAGAAATGTGCCAGACTTCGGGAGGGTGTTCCTTATGTTAAAGTATACCGATATAACCCAAAACACCTATGTCCAAAGTTGAACGGTTAAGGAGATAATGGTCAGAGAAGTTTGAAACTTTGACAGCTGTTACACACTTATTGATTACCAAATACATATTAAAACTGGCAGGAATATGTGGTTTCTGTAATGTTAATATCTGTACTATCTGTACTTAACATCAAACTAACTTGTGAGTGACATAAAGCCATTAAATTGAACTACGAAAACACTCGCACTCATGTCATAGTTGTCCTTAGAGTTACAAGCACTATACATGAGAAAGCCCAGCGGTGACGTAACATGGCTGACTGCGCAAAGCGTCACGCAGGCACAGTGAACACTGCATTCCACTGTCAAGGACGTTCGCATCGTCACGTGACGTATCAGCTGTTCAGGTTGCAGTATTTTGAACCGCAAGAAGCCCCCACTTTTCTCTGGCCATTATCTCCGTAACCGTTCAACTTTGAATATAAGTGTTTTGGGTTATATCGGTATACTTTAACATAAGGAACACTCTCCCGAAGTCTGGCACATTCCTCCTGGGACACCCTGTATATATGTATGTATATATATATATATATATATATACACAAGCAAACGTAAACACACAATATGATTTTGGAGCAGAATATATTCTCAAGCAAGTATGTAGAATTACTGAAATTAGGACAGTAAAAGGGAGTGAATAAGTGTGGATGCGAAAATTCGAACGCCCCAAAGTGTTACATTTTACACGTACTTTCTACCTGGTTTCAAATATTACACTATTGTAAATTTTTTTTTGTTAAAATTTGTATTTATTACGTTCTCATTGAAGACAGTAGCATATAAATAAATGTCCACTTTAATTAGTTAATCTGTGTTTAAATAATCCCCATTTAAAAATAACAGGATATTTTAAACAAGCTTGCGTTAAACACGGAAATGAATAAATTTTAGGGCAAAATATGACGTGTCCTCTGGTAAATTGACTGTGCTGCCTGTTAGTAATTACAGTATGCTAATGAAGGGAAGGCTTGAGTGTAGAAGAATGGTTAGTACTCTACCATCATGATGCTATCCAAGTATTCGCTTGGAGAGAATTCGAAAAATCCTTAGGCAGTTTTGCCGATATATGGAGATAAAAATTAATACAGAAAACTTCTGATAACAGTCAGAAATTCTAACCTATCGACCAGAAATTTTGGTAAAAAAAATAATATTTACGTCCCTTGTGCTATCTAAAGATTTCCTTACATACAACCTACTTGATTCCCCTGAGCTAAATGTGACCCTAAGATGACCTCCCCTTAAAAAACCTTCAAGTCCACAACCGATATACACGCTTGTGATGTGGCCTTTTGTCACAAGATTAATAGGCTAAATTCCTTCAAGGATTCATATAAACGGTTTTCGGATATATCAAATAAAGATGGGTTTTAAATGGTTTAACTATTTTGCTCCCCCCACCTACACACCCCTACATCAATTTTAATCCTACGAGCAATTCCCTCCTTTGTGATAGAAATAATTACCTTGAAAATGTGAAGTAACTGAACTGTGAGCCAGGAACAGCTTAACTCGGAGTAACGCAACTTTAGAACTGTTCTGATATTCATACAAAATTTTAATAGCTTCATAACCTTGACTAAATCTAGAGAAACTAGATGTATTGTAAGAACGGCGTACATAATGCTGTATTTTCAAATCAAGTTCTATTACCGAAACTAATCAAGTGACCGAGCGCCGCACATACTTACCTCGAGGGCCGCATGTTGGCCACCCCTTACTTACATATCTTAACTTTCAATCCTCTGAAAACTAATGCTTAAAAGTGAAAGTGCTGTTCTATCCAGAGGAAGAGATTGCATTTTGATGCTTTCTCGGCTTCAACATATTTCCTGGAAAGAGCAGTATTTAGATGAAGATGAATATGGGTTGTTACTGTAAAGACATTAGCAGGGGAAAATGACATATTTCGAATACAACCTGTTCCAGTGTCACTTCGTCCGTTACAAATTTCACAAGGACTTTACCGGATCGAACATGGGATTTGGCGATGGGAGGCGGGCAGTAAAATGCCTCAGCCATTGCATTGCCCACAACCAAAACAGTGCTGAAAAATAGTCTTCGCCTTTAATATTAATAACTAATAACACCCGTCCAAATGCGATCAGGAGGACCGATCGTGTGAAGAATGAAGTACTGCATAGAGTGAAGGCGGAAAGAAACATCCCAGATACAATAAAATATAGGAAAGCACTCAAGCAGTATTGCTTGATCTTGGAAGACGGGGCCGATAATCGTCCCGACACGTCGGTTACTAAATAATAGTTTACACTGCGTAACATCCCAGAAGAACGAAGATCTCTCATGTGTGTATTTTATCGGAATGCAAAATTCATCATGTTTAGTTTCACTTCGCGGTTGAACGGTTGCTAATCCCGTTGTGTTATATTTCCAGTATTTATACATATACGAACGTCTCGTCCAACAGAAGTGTTAGTTTATTTTAATGCATTAAATTAATTAAATATTATATAAGAATGAAGCAATAAAATAGACATCAACGCAACAGAAATTTGCATGGAATTTTGAATTTAAAATATTAAAACAACTGTAAAAAATGAACCTGTTTTTCAAATAGATGTTTTTTTTTAAATAGTGACTTCTAACACACACCATATTATTCATATACAACTGCTACTAAATGGCACATCAAAGTATAACAAGTAAATTTTGTAATATATGATATCTCACCAAAAAAAAGTGTATACCTTGAAGTAGTATTAACTTTTTTTGAAAGTTTTATCGGACGTCCTGACGATGGTCCTAAAAGTGGGCCGAAACATTTAGCTGTACTGTATTAAATGAATAGTTACAATGGCTGGTAATTCTATGTATTTATCAATATTGCTAACTGTAAGGCTTTTATATTGGACGAATATTGAATAACACTGTGTTCTGGTTCAGTTTCTGCAGAGGCCTTACTGAGACACGTGTTGGATGCTGTGTTTCACCTGTAACTGCTGAAATGGGTAGAAGCAGAGTCGCCGCAAAACAACGTCAAAACAAAAAAATATATAAATTATTGTAAAAATAACTCAACTTTGTATAAAACTCTCCGTTCAGGACCATTCATATGAGATACACTGATAAATATTTACACCAAACAAAAATACTGATAAGCTGAAGAATATAGTATAAGAATAATCTCTTCACCAGCAAATTGGCCTTCAGTTTAAGAAAGAAACTGGTAAATCTGTATGGTGTTGAAACATGCAAACTTGGAGAAGTGTATCTGAAATACCTGGAAAGTTTTGAAATGTGGTGCTCGAGAAGAATGGAGAAGATCGAGCGGACCGATTGTTTGAGAAATGAAGTATTACATAGAATCGTGGTGGAGAGGAATGTCCTACATACAATAATTAGGAGGAAGGCTACCTTGATTGTTCACATCGTGTTTAGGAACTGCCTTCTAAAACACGTTTGTGAAGGAGAGATAGAAAGAAGGAGAATAATGAAGGAGAGACGAAGAAGAAAAAATAAAGAGCTATTGAATGATCATAAAGAAATGAGAAGATCCGGGAAATTAAAAGGAGAAGCAGTATATTGCAGTCCGTAGAGAAATCGCTTTGGAAGTGTCTGTGGACCTGTGTACTACAGAATAGGGAATGGATGAAGCAAAGAATGAATGAATGGAATAAATGAATAAATTGCCTAATATTTTAAAAATGGTTTTTTTGCTGTGCTATATCTATGAGTAGTAACAGCACTTGTAATTAATAAAGTGTCGCCCTGAAGATGACCTTTTTTATGAAGTAAGCAGGATTAATAAATCGAAATGCACTTATACATTGACGGTATTATTATTAAGCTACACTATATTACTGGAAGATTCAATTCCACCACACAAAGCACATAAATTTTTCTCTTCGAAAAACCAATCGATTATATTTGTAACGAGAAACAATTGCGGTTTACGTATTAATCAGAGACAACACAACAAGGCCAAATATCCAGCAGATGGCATATGTAGCGAAAACTATGCTTGAACAGGTTAATACAAAATTGGCTCATTCTATTATTAACTTATGTAAAAAAGAAGTCATAATCAGCTTCTGAACTAGGCATCCATATAATTTAGGAAGTCGGCCAGTTGGTCTCCAGTCAGTCAGTCAGCCGGTCAGAGACACAGCGAAATAAAGAAGTAAACATTCCAAAAATGCTCGTGGTGTTTCTATTCCTGTTGCACTCCATTAGAACATTACAAGTTCCAGAAACCTTCTTCCTGTTTCAACAGTACTGGGCGAAACTGGAATTACAAAGGGACTTTGGTGCGGCAGACAGTTTCGTGGCAGCGTTGGTTGCGGTTTCTAATTACATTCCAGTAAACAGATAATTAATGTGGGAGCACTGTGTACTATTTCAACACTTTGCTTGAAGCTTTCTCATAGACGTCAATGCGGTTCCAGCATCAACAAAACATTCGTGTATTTTCATCTTGACGGAGTTTTGAAAATCCGTATCAAAGTCTACATTTAACGAGGAACAAAAAAAATGTAAAAAATGAGTTGACTCAGCTGGTTGTACTGGAAATTACAGGACATTCACATATTACCTGTCACTATGAAATCTGGAGAGGAGGAAAACATATGGATCGAAAGAGAGGAGGAAACGGGATCATGTAGAAAATTCACAAAGAAATGTGTCGCCAATGTCTGTGTTAATTATCAGAGCGAACACAATTTCTGAAACGCTACAAATTCAATTGTCATCTACTACATGTTTCTGCCCTTTTTGGCCATCATCAGGTAGGCAAAACATAAAATGTGTTTCAATGTGTGTGAAGGGGAGGTTTCCAACTCGCTACTCTTTACCATGTATGTTTTGTAAAATCTATGAAGATGGCCAAAAAACGGCCGAAACATGTAGATGACAACTGAAGATACAGTGTTCTAAAATTGTGTGTTCGCACTGACAATCACAATTTTTAGGCTAGAGCTTATATTGAACTGTTAGATTCAAGAGTCAGGTAGGATGGCTTATGAAGGGTTTAAACGGGAAGGAAATATATGAAGACTTTCGTCAAAACTTCTAACGAATGTGTCCGCTCTCAAGACGCAAGCCTGTGCGTGGATGGGAGCACAAAAATAAAAAAGTATTTAAACAAATGCGGCAAAATAGTCTGCGCTGATTTCAAATGGCCCATAATAGAGCACATTGTGGGGTCTTGTCAACACGGTAATAAATATTGGGTTACCATAAAACCAGGAAAATTTTGGTCAGCTGAGAAAGAACTTTCTAAAGACTGTACCAAGTAAGTGGTTAATTACAAAAGTCAACACAGCAAAAGAATACCTTCAGACAGAGCACTGTGACGTGTTACATGTCTTACCTCCCCACATATAAATCTTTTTTGTTAAGCCCAGCAAAAAATAAACGGGAATGATCAGCCTATCTGAATCTGAAGGCCATTCTGAGAAGCTCAGTTTAGCTCTGGTAGTCCAGAAATTTCCTGCTCTTATGGACCCCGAAAATTATCTAGCTGATATGAACAGGCAATGAAATTCGAACTTTTTTTTTGGAGAAACAGACAGCGTGATGGAGGAGTGTTTTATTTAACGACGCTGTCACTTGCGAAGATTATACAGTGGCGATCGTAGATAGATGAAATTTTAGAAATGAGCACTAATGGAATGATACTGAGAGGGTAAAACCAAAGTCCTCGGGTAAAACTTGCCCCAGCTCCACTTCATCTATCACGAATCCCACATGGATTGACTTGGAATTGAAGCCAGACATCCAAGGTCACAGACCTGTGACTAACGGCCTGAACCATGTTACAGCCATCACGATCACCAACTTCTTCTTGGGTTACGTAAAGAACTGCATATGCCGAACACTTCCTTCCTAGTCGCTCGTAGCAACAGCACTGCTACGGTGTACAGGCAGCAGCCCAGATGTAGAGAAGTGTAATACACTGTGTCATTCCTCATAGTACCCAACCCAGACATATGAAACTTTATTAACTGGAAGTGTTATAAATAAGATAAATATGTACAAGGGATAGAAGCCGTCAATCTTAGCAACAATTTAGACAAAGTAAAGAGATGAAACTAATACATAAGTCCTAATTTGCTTATGTATCTTTGAGTTGGAGTATATAATCTGTAATCTATATTGGCATGCTTAGGAAATTCTGAAAGAGTTAGGAAAACGGGTGTTGGGAAAGAGTAGATAAGCAGGGTATGTTTAACTCCTCACAGACAGTGGTAATAAAGCCTGCGTACAGGAAGAAGTATTTGAAATTTACAAACATGCAGGCATAAATATTTATAACAAAAAGCGATAGAATTTCTCCGGAATTCGCTGAATATAGAACACTCCATAAATAACCACATTAAAAAAATTAGTAGGAATTAAAAATTTCAAAATGAGTATTGAAATATAATTAAGCAACACACAGAGTAAAAGGCAAGAAATTTAAGGAACGGCGTTAACCACTCAGTGCAACAAGTGATGTGGGCTGAATACAAATTGCGCGCCCGACTAACATGGATGGAGTAGCCAAGAAGTTGCAATACGTGCTATGTATGACACAAGGTACAGGGGGTCCCTCATTGTAAGTGTGAAGAGGGATAGACTGGTGGTCGAAACGTTCTACAAGTAGTTGAAACAAAAAATGTCAACCTGACGAACGGGATATACATCGAAAATTGAAATATGGTACTCAGACTTTCCAACAAACGTATATACACCAGCATCATACACCATTGTACATATCTATAGCAAGGTCTGTGGACGACCGACTGACTTTTATGTTTAATAGTAACATTTATTTCACACGTTAAGCCCTGAGCTTAATTGGAATTATATGAAGATTCAGTTCGTACCGCGAAAAGTACATGTAACTTAATACTGTGGCTCCTTAGATAAATCACAGCTGTAGTGGAAAAACAGCAATGTATTCTCCGTTGTTCTTAAGCTACATGTCACTGTCAAATACGTAAAACTATTAAGTATTGCACAAAAATTATTTAATTGCGAATTTGTCTCCAGTGACTATACACCGTACGTAGGTCTTTATGTAAGTGACGGAGGTCTTTATGTAAGTGACGGAGGTCTTTGTGTAAGTGACGGAGGTCTTTATGTAAGTGACGGAGGTCTTTATGTAAGTGACGGAGGCTGCACTGCAGCTAAAGAACGTTCGTTTGCTGACGGCCTTCTTTAGACGTACAATTTGGCTAAACAGATCGTAATAACAGTTACGCCGTTATTTTCCCAGTTTTCATGTCTCCATAAAACATGTCACGAGATCAGACGGAATCAGGCAAATGTGAAGCAGTAAGTATTAATATAATGAGTGTGTGTGTGTCTGTATCTTGTCTTAGATAAGCGGCATGCAAATTACACATCTTTTCTGTGCCATAGTGTATAATAACTTGTGACCTATCTAGCTCTAGGATATTTTTCCGCAGTACCTCGTAAAGGGCACGATTTTCGGAAAGAGTAACTGAATATAAAATGCCTACTTCTCTACTACTTCTATCTGAAACATTTCTCATTCTAAAAAGAATGCCGCTAAATATTGTCATAATTATATGTAGATCTACACGGAAATTACCCTCTTTTGAAATTTCTCGACATATTTTCTTAAAATCCTCAAATATCATGTTTCATGAAATTCGTCCAGTGAGAGCCGAGTTTTTCCATGCGGAAAGACGAACGGTGCGGACGGATGGACATACAGACAAAAGAAGATTAAGCGAACGCGCTTGAAAATGGGCCCCTAGGTGATCCCTGTTCAACATGAGATCCATCAGAAAAGGAGAAATATAATGCGTGCGGGCAGAACGTAAAATGTTTTGGGGTAATACACTTGGTGGTATTTATAGTAACTGCGAGACTTTAATTGGTAAACGTTGCTGTTTTAATGTTTACTTTAACAGACCTCTGGGTAACCCAAAATGCGCAGTTTTTAGTAATGTAATTTGGAAGTCAAATTTCTTTCGTTGTGTTAGGCAGCCTAATGATGGCTCACGGCAGCCGAAACATGTAGCCCACCTGCAGCCCAAATAGTTGTTACAAGAAATGTATAGTTTTTAAAAATGTTTTTAAATTAAGTTATGGTGAAAATGTTCTGGGTGCAAAACATGTAAAGAAAAGACAGAATGATACCTTCAGGCTTATCCAGGGAAGTGGATTGTTTAAGAAAAGGATAAAAATAGCCAATAAATAAATAAAGAAGTACAGTAATTCTATGTTGTCAGATTTTAATGACCATGAAAAAGAAATGGTAATTTGCTTCGTGTTCGAAAAGTCCTGGGTTCTGACTCCGTGTCCATATTTCCTGACCAATGTTCTTCGACGCTATTTGTCCAAAATACTAATACTGTTGCTAAAGAAACTATGAATAAATACAAATATTGTTCCACGTTACTAAAATCTAACAGTTGCATCAGTTGTAGAGAAATTTCCATCCTTTTCTGTAACTCTTACGTCTGTCATATTCTGTAGACAAACCCCCTACACTCGTTCATATCCTGTTCCACTGAAAACTAGTCAAAATTTCAAAAGCATCGTCTTAAGACCCGTTTTAATGTTATCCTCCCAGTTACAACCAGGGGCGTAGTTAGGTGGTAAAGGGAAAGAGGTGGCAGAATGGGTGGAAAAGTGTAGAATATAAAAACATAATACTATTATCTTATAGATATTTGTATTATTGAGCCAAATATAGGGAAATTCAGTACCCATACTTGATGCCTCTTTGCTTAAATGTCATAAGGTCTCTTACAGGCTGTCATTTTGATTATTCGTCCCGGGCGCCAAATGAAACCAGCTCCGTCACTGGCTGCAAGCCAACACATACTTTGCATGTGACATATCCCTTTCGCATCCAAATACCGTCCAATCCGTGTAAGCGTTTCTGTTAATTAAGAAATATCTCCATTTCTAAATTCATACATATCATTGGTGATAGATGAGTGAATGAGAACAGTGCGTAAGTGGGAAGGTACTGACGTCAGAATAGCGACGTACTCAGCGAAAAATCTGTTCCATTGCCAGTACACGTCGATTTTAGGGGTTTAGCCGCGTGTTATGTTAAAGCCATTCCGAAGTTTCTCAGTCTATATTTCAACCCCCCTTTTACAGTAAATGTGACAAATGCAATGCAAGCCCAAATCTTGGAAGAGCTTCAACATAAAATGTGCCTAATTCTCAAAAACCGAAATAAGATGTTACACACAGGCACCTAAAATATGTGGAAGTAGAAAATATGAGTCAGATTTTTCTTTTTCTTTTTTTAAGATATGATCCTATTTATTTCGGTGACAGGTAAGAAGAATTTAGAACAAAATCTTTACATCCTCACAGAAGGATACCCGAACGTATCTCAGTTACGTGAAACGTTACTGCAAACAAAATTCTACAGTCTACACACAGAACGACCGTCCAATTAAAGATTAGCATTATTCCAAGTTTTGTGTAGTGATTACATAAAGTTAAAGCGTATATGATATTCCAAAATGACATATTTTTACCGAATTTAATAAAAATCAATTACTTGGTTCACAGGGTGTTAAAAAAATACGCAGATATTTTACCATACGATACTGACCGATAAGACACCTCTCTTACGTAATCCTCTCCAATATCATATTGCATCATCGCCGCCCTGTTCCTCGGCAGCTAATCCTCAGATAAGTCAGGTGCAAAGTGCCTTAGAAGCGCCCCGGACTTTTTCGTCAGCGGGTTAAACAAGGGAAATCTATCAGAATTGTTTCAATGCATACTAAAAGAGGTGTTCACATGGTTAGACTACGGTGCAGTATATGTGGTGTGTATAATTAATTCACCCGAAGGTCTTCAAGCTCGTTTATACAGGTATAACAAGTGTGAATGTTACATGACTAAAGAGCCTTCATTACCGCGCCCCCCCCCCCAAACCCCACGCCACTACAGCACCAAATTTCTATCTCTAAGATACAGTTATACGGTAGTTATCGCAGCTACTTTTATCTTCAAATTTATTCAGAGACGCTATTTTTTTTTCTTTTTTAGGGGCGTGTGTAAGATTACGAAACGTGAATATTAGCTTCGTCATGTCTGTGTGTGCGTTCGCGTGGAACAACTCGGCTACCACTATAAGGAATTCTATGAAATGTGACATTCGAATTTTTTTTTCGGAAAATCTTTCGAGAAAATTGATGTCTGATTAAAATATGACAATACTAACGGGTACTTTATGTTAAGACTATGTAACGTTATGGTAATTCTTTACAGAATGAGAAATATTTCATAAAAAAAATCAAAACACGTATTTACGCATAAAATATATTAAAGACCAACAAATTTACTTCAGGTTTATAGAAGTGCTTTTATTGTATTGTGGTCAAAAACATGTTTCAGCCACTCATGTGGCCATCTTCAGGGTGATTTCTTTGAGAGGAAGTATACCGTTATAATTGAAATGTAGTTCACCATCCAGACCACAACATCGCTCAGCAATCTGGATTATAAATCATGATATGCATTTTCTATATACATCACTGCACACACTCAAAATAATTGTAACTTCCGATACTCATATAGTCATCTACATTTTATTTCTTTATTGAACAGTGAATTTTAAAAAAAAATTGTTTCTTTTTTACTACTGTGGAGTGGTTCACATACTTTTAATTACAATCTTATTCTTAATTTTCAAAGACATTACTCTGAAGATGGCCACGTGAGTGGCCTAATCATGTTGGTGACCATACTACAATAAGATTATATCAACAAAATTAAAGTGTATTTATTGGTCTATAATACATTTTATGCATCTAATTAATGCAAGAAAGCATATAGTTGATTGCAAAAATGCACGAAGTTGAAAGCTTCAAAACAGTGTCAATATGTTTCCGTTTAAAATTCAACATTGTTCACACAATTTGACAGATAAATTGTTTGGATCTAAGCCGCTCATGCGTGTGCAACATATTGTTACATAACGATGAGAGATTAACAATGATTTATGTGGGCCATTGAGTGTGTTATGTAGATAGGACGGGTTTCGGATCATAGTAAGTAGCAGAAGGCGTTGTCCGTGTTACAGGAGATATTTGTTAAGGACTGTTATAGTACTATCAGGCATGACGTGCATCTACGTGATGTTTAAAATTTCAGCTCACATACCACAGAAAATAACTCACGCTTCCCTTACAGATATTAATCACGTCATCTTCTTTATGAAGACAAAAACCATTCATTCTGACAGTTACAAGAAACGGATAAATGAAATGTGTGTAAAAATGCACTGAATTTTTGAAAGTCGCAGCAGCTAATACGCAGATTATCATAATATTTTAAAGGGTTGTATTAGTGTACTGACTTTGGTCTCTGTGTGGGTACTCAGAAAAACCTCCAAGCCCTAACCAAAGCAACGGTCTTCGAACTTATACTCGAAACCTGTAACGCTTGAATACGAGCCACAAGTATATATCGCAACACGACGACCATCAGTTGGCGTGCTGTTTGCTCTCTTCACATATGTACTAGATTTTCACGTTTCGATAGTTGAATTGTACGTAATTTCACGTTTCGATATTTGAATTGCACGTTATTTCACGTTAGATAGTTGAATTTTTATGTTATTTCAAGTTTAGATAGTTGAATTCTATATTATTACACTTTCCGATAGCTGAATGCTTATTCTACTTTTCGATGGTTGAACTATACGTTACTTCAGGTTTCGTAGTTTAGTTGCATGTTATTTCACTTTCCGATCGTTGAATTTTACTGTATTTCACGTTTTCATAGTTGAATTTTATGTTATTTCAAGTTTCGATAGTTGAATTTTGTGTTATAAAGTAAACGCAAATGTTGCAAGACAGGCAATATAGACTTCCCGCTCAGGAGCATTTCCATCTTCATTAGCCTACGCTGCATGGACATTAGCGTATAGCGTGACGCTACGGTTGCTCTAACCCTAGCGGGACGATCATCAGGCAGCTGGGTTGAGCCCACAATCGATGCAAGCTGTGAAAGAAAGAAAAAGACCGCTCGCACAGAGACTCAAAGACGGTTTATGCTGTCGTTCAAGTCTGAAGTCACTCCACTACGCTACTCCGACTTACCACACACTCCATCATTTAGAAGTAACAAAAATGTCGCCAGTTATCAGCCGCACAATAAATTTCAATGTCTCTATGTGATACACGCTTCATTATCAATACGCGTCAGATGTCAGGCACTGTAATTCAGAGTTACAAGTGCTTCGTGACGCTTCGTGTGCGTCACGAGAACCGATATTGACGTCACTATTCAGCTGCAGACAATTCGGTCTGTGACACCACGTTCGCGACATAACCACGCTAAGAGCTTTACAAGCTGCATCAGACAACAGAATGAGTTTATTAATCTTCAGTGTCAACCCAAGTTTATTATCACATAGGTAATATGCCTCTGTTTTATTGCCGGTGTTCTGGGTTTGACTCCATGTGCAGGACGTGAAATATAAAGTGATGCACACTGTAATTAATGACTCGCCAAGTGGTGTCCCTATTCTCACTACATACTTTCCTAATATATGTGTAATAAACCAATATCTCGGTCTTGATTTTTCAAATGGCTGTGTGACAAGAATGGGCTAAATGTACAAATCACTATCAATGTGATTCATCCATGTTGTTTTTACAGTATCAGAAGAATAGTGTAAATTTATTCTTTCCGAAAACAACTGTATTCTTACAACCACAGGCGAAAATTGGCTAATAATACTGGGGAAGGGGGGGCCAAAAGACCATGGGTATTAGGAAACTTACGGAGGAGTCAATTTACAAGGAGGTGGGGACATTGATTTGAACCAATCCTTAATATATATAGTCCTGTCGTAAGTTCTGTCCCAATTATATCGTGACCTAGAAGGAAATGAAACAGAGCATACACTTTTCGAGCCAAATAATTTATTTGCAATAGTTTTAAGGTTTTACTTATAATAATGACATTCAAAATGGCCACCCTCTGCCTCGACTCAAGCCTTGAGACGCTCCGGCCACTCTGCTATCGCGGCACGCACCTTCTCCATTGGGAACTCTGCCGTTGCTTTCACGATGGATTTCTTCAGACTGTCCAGGTTGATGTGACGCTTTTGGTTAGCCATGTCCTCCAAAACAGCCCACAATATTTAGTCCCGGGATTTGAAGTCTGGACTCCCCGAGGGCTAAACTTCGGTGCTGATAAGGGCTGGAACGTTCCACCGCAGCCACTCCTGAGTCGTCTTGGTTTTTGGGCAGGAACTGAGTCTTGCTGGAAGACCCATTCCTGACCACTGAATAGGGTCATGTTAAGCTGTTTCACAACTCCTTTAGCACGTCCTCTTGATACACTCGGACACCCGTTTTCACACCTTTCTCTCAAAAATGAAGATTTGTCACCCCCTGATGGGACGCCTCCCACCAAGCCACGACATATGAAGAGTGATGGCATCCCTGCACGCTCAGAATGCACCTGAAGGGAAGTATGAGCATTAATCTTGTTGTTCTGGTTGTAATACTTCTCCTCAATGGTGAAAAATTTCTCGTCCGTGAAGAGGATATTTCCGTGCCCGTTCCAGCGTGCCACTGGAGGAGACGTTCTGCTCCTGTCCGTCGGATCTCTTTCAAAGCAGGAGTAAGGAGGTATCCCTTTGAGCGGAGGTGCCCTGTCATGTGAAGATCGTCTCTGATGAGGCACGACTTGATTGGGTCGATATGTTCAGCTCTCGGGAAATGATCTTCTGTTTCCAGATCGGATTTCGGCGAATCCGCTCTGTACTGTTTTGATAGCGGCTTCATTCTTCATACTTTTCAGGCGTCTTGACCGAGCCCTGTCTTCAACACCCCAGACTTCCTTATAACGTTTATTTTCCCGATAAACGAAATTTCGCGAAATTTTCAATGATTTCAAGAGTCTGAAAATTTGAGAACCTGATTTTCCACATTTGTGAAGGGCAATCACAGGCACACGGTTTTTTCTTGAAACCCCACTCAATGTTAACACTGCGAGAGACGTGAGCAAACTGCCTTGGCACAAGTACCTGAAGTGTCAATAGTCCAAAAATAACCAACCTTTGAACCTTTCCGCGTCATTGTCTCCAGCTGCGTATTACATGAAATTTGGGACATAAATTATGGCAGGACTATGTACATGCACCCATCTTCCCCACTTTCACCCCAATTTTTTTTGCCCCTTTTCAATTCAGCAACGAAAAAACTATTCTTAGTGTACCGAAGTAAGAAATGGGGACGGCTTTTTCCCCCTTTCCACCCCCTCCAAGTTAGGCTTATGCTTAAAAATTATAACTAAAAGTAGCTACAAGTTTCGGTTAGCTAGTTATCCATCATCAGTTTGAATACAAAGGGCACATAAAGTGGAATATTAACTACCGAAATAACTGATTTTAGATCTAACTTTTCCAGCAGGAAGTCATATAATATGTATAAAACATATAAAAAATATATGCAGCTTCAGACATAATAAATTACAAAGTTTAAAACTGATTGGTTAGGTGGTTGACTGTAGCCATGTGTTAAAATAAAACGTAGTGTCTCAGATAAATTAAAGTTGGGTTAGCATAGGCAACTTCCTACACAGACCGTTTTGCGTGTGTTCTTTTCGAGATCTTGTTTATTCCGGGTCGATGGTAGTCTATTGGAGCTTTCGTTAAATTTGCTCGAATGGTATCGTATCAATTGATAGACTGTTGTTAGTTATGGCGTGAAGTTGATATTCATAATGGTTCATTTTATTTCTTTGTTAATGTGCTAGGAATCATTTCTTCTTAGTTTTCTGGTGTTGAGCACAAATTCACTATATGCTTTTAGTAAATTTTAAACTCATAATTCCGTGCAACCCAATTCAATGTTAATAAAAATCCAACCAGATGCAACAGTATGCAGATATTTATTCACTGCAAAGTCACTCTACATGTTTCGGGTGTCACAGCACCCATCATCAGGAGTACTAAAAACTGTAAC
>Ga0131853_10011396_pt1 | contig 16271 bp, 12 predicted proteins | sample TergutLab28metaG_FD_92764 | JGI IMG/M metagenome (GOLD analysis project Ga0131853, IMG submission 92764) | Labiotermes labralis P1 segment gut microbial communities from Petit-Saut dam, French Guiana - Lab288 P1 (version 2) (version 2) | ecosystem: Host-associated > Arthropoda: Insects >...
AGACGGTGAAGTTAAATTGTGTGCAATTATTATAGTGTATTAAAAGCCTTAATTTAAAATGTAGTAAAATGAAACTGCAGTGTAAAGTCCCCTGTAGAACTATAGCTTATTCGGATTTTTTTTGGCGATTTAATTTTTGCGGGCGTTGTTGTTTTTGTTGTTGTTGTTTGTTGTTGTTTCTGATGTCTGGGTTTTTACTTTTCTTGCGGTTGTTATTCATGACTTTGTTCGTGCTGGTTTTTAAGACAGGACAATCGCATCAAAACGCTCTTGAGCCTGGGTATATGAACTGGGAACAATATGGAAGCAGTGTGGTAGATTTCTTACGGATTTTTCCGAGCATTTCGATGAGAACAGAAAAGGTAGGCCCTTACAAGGGTAGTTTGTAAGTCTACTAAGCTTTCATTCGTGGGTATTCCGAACATGTTAAGTGAACGGAACTGGAACTATGTCATTGCACTTTGTTACACAATGTACCGACCTCTTATTTCTGTCCGATTTAGATAGCTAAAATAGTAAGGGTTTTCGTAATGATCCGCTAACATAATTGGGACAGCGGGCAGATCTCAGTTCAGTCCTTAACGCTGAGCTTATACAGCGTCATTTAATGAAAATCATGTAGTAATTCGGATTTGAATGTCATTGTGTTCTCAGGCCTTGACTAAGTAATGATAACTGTTATCTTCCCCTACGTGGATAATGTCACAGTAATGTACGTTGAAGACTGTCTTCCTCCCTTCTTCCATCAATTCGCCGTTCACAATACACACACACACTTTTTTCTTTTGTAGAAAAAATTAGCCGTACTGAGATATAAAAGGGCATTGTGACCAAGTTCCTGTTTTTAAATAAGAAACAATAAGCTTAATTAACTTTAAAATGTATCTTTATACGCCCCACTATTCCAACGTTTTCAGTAACAGAAACTTTTATGTGCTTCGTAAAAATGCTTGCGGACCGTACTGTTGTTTACAGTTTGGAGCCCGTAAAGTACTGAGCATGACACAGTTCTTTCTGTGCTAAAATATAATATAAAATATATATAATACAGTCATACATAATTATATATATATAATATTAGAGTATAATTCCAGATGTGTTTCGGCCCAATTGCAGGGCCGTCTTCAGGCTGATCTTTGAACAGGCGGAGTTTACAATTGATAATGCTTTCAATTTACGAGATCTAATATTACAAGAATTGGTTAAAATAATTGTGGTTTGTTACACAAAACTTATGATTAAAATAAAAAAAAATGCAATTATTTCTGTGACTCTGGCGGTGAAATGTAATATGAAACAAAAAGGAAGGATTTTAATGGGAACGCATGTGCTCAAATTTTCGCTGCGAGGTTGTTAAGCCTACTTTCTTTGTCGAGTTACCGCAGCAGCACTTAGCGATTACTGGTGCATTAAAACAGTGTTTTTCAACCCCCGGGCCGCGGCCCTGGCATCAATTAAACCGGGCCGCGAGAGATTCTCCTGGAATTGATAACTAATTTACAAGTAATTTTATATTTGTCAACATGCCACACCGTACACATAATTGTATTAATTCTCTTTTACGATTATGCCATAATTAATTATTAATACTTGTTAGTTTAATGTATGAACTTAAAAAAAAAATTGGGAAGGTACTGACGAGTAAATCTGTTGGGACCGGGCCCTCGTCTTATGAAAAACGAATTTACCGAGCCGCGGTCTCACAAAGGTTGAGAAACACTGCATTAAAATGACCATAGATACTGCAGTGAGCTATTCAGTGAAATAGGTTCTTATCAACCTTCACAGCAAATAACGGCGTAGCCGGGTTTTATTTCGGACGGCGGGGTGCGATTATGAAGTCACCTGTCCTCGTATGTCTGTCTTATTCCTTCATAATTTTCCTCCCTATGTTAATGGTTTTAACGGAACGTGGAGAGACTTCAGTAATTTTCCTTACTAGGCCTGCCTTCCGCTGAGTTTCATGTCAAAAACATATAAAAGGTATTTTTTCTCGACTTTTCTTAGGCCTCTTTATTAGTCTTGGGTTTCCTTTAAAATACAATGCCTGATAATTATAACCAATTCAGTAATATTTCTAGCACAAGCATGGGGCCAAAGCTATTCAGGAGCGACTCCATATTTTAGCTGTATGGCTTTTCATTTTGGACACCTGGGTCAGTAATTTGTAAAATATGCCTCATTCATGTTTGTTAAGGAAGGCGGCGAGAATTGAAATATTAACACCAAACAACTGCAGAAGATGAGGGCCACTGTATTACCATCATCGTCATCATCATTAAACATCTTTCATAAAAGTCCCTTAGTAACTGGTATTACGAACCGAAAATTTTAGTGCCACTTAATTTGTGCATAATAATTGCAGTACAAACTGTAGCCAGTTGTCTCAGGATGTCGCTAAAAACGTTTTCTGGCGTTGTGATTAAATAATCGCTTATTTTTATACCATTCCAAATTTCAGCGGTAAATATATTTGTCACAGTTAATTTTATATTCTCTGTTTTTTGTTATATTTCACTCACCTTCTTGAGGGAAAAGGATGACCTGGTCCATTGTCCCGTAGAAATCGTCTGCATCTGTATTGGATTCCAGATTGTTTGCTTTATGTAAGATAGCCCCATTGGACAGTGGTTTCGGTAATGTGGAAAATGGCATCGATACTGAAGGTGGCTGTTTGAGTCTTAGTTTCTTCAAAATCTGTTGCTTAACTAAATCTATTCGTAAGGCCGTAATTTCAGATTCTTCGTAATTTGATTCCTGTAAAACACGTCTAGCCCCACATCCTGAACAGCTACTCCCGTGGGATTCTGGAGAGAGATCAGACAAAGTCCTCCATGCTCGTAGAAGATGCTGGTGACGGTAGCGTGTTTGTACAGTATCTGCAATGCCAGAACCAGATATCACGGCAAGAATGACAAAACGTGTTAGAATCATGACTGGAAGCGCGTGCCGGCGAGTGCTGAGGGAAGATACTACTACAACTTCTCCGACCGCCGCGACTTTCTCGCTCGCTGCATCTCCAGTGCGTACAAATTTCATTGTCCACGTGCCCCTCCTTAAATAGTAGCACAGCACTACTATTGGCCGATCTTGTAATAAACTTATCAGGTGGGCACGAAATGAACACTCAGAATGGCATAAGACCGAATTAAATTCCGATACATACCCAGAAGCAGTAGCAGTTGGAATCGAGCTGCGTTCGCTTCTTTTTCAGAATTAATTTGTATAATGATCCGCAAATTAATGTCACGTAGAGAGACTTCAACGTGAAAAGCAGATTGTTGGTAGCAGCAGCAGCAACAGTAATAGTAATAGTAGTAATTGTAAGTGGTAGTAATTGTATTTAAAGTATGAGCAGCAGTTTTTGTCATTTTTGTTAGGGAGAATACTTACACTAATTTGAAAACAAATGATATGTAGACAAGAACATTAGCACTTTTCACCATCAGTTTGTATTATTTCCAGAAGAAAATTGTTCCTACCCCATAGTTTTTTTTTTTTTTGGGGGGGGGGGGGGGGAGCAAAAATGGTCTTCAATTATATTAAAATATTGGTCCTTATTGCGAAATTCATTGCTCTGCCGTTTACTAACACATTTAATTTGTGTCGATATCTAGAATAATACATAGAACCATGAACATTATTATTAAAGTTGTTGTTCATGTTACTGCAGGAGTAGCATCTTGATGTCCCCTCTCACATTAATGTTTTAAAGAACAGAATAAGTTGCTAATGTTGGTTTCTACTAGTCTAGGACATTGTTCCTCAAATGGTGTTCTGTGGAACCCCAGATTTCCATGAAGTGAAAGTAAGAGCTCCACAAGAAAATCCCATTAAAATAAAATATTCATTAGGTATTATTATTATAAATTTCACTTCAAATAATTTCCATTTTTGACAGTCACTTATTCATTCAAATATCTCTGAATTGTTGCAACACTAGAATAAATACAATGACCATATTTTGTTAGTGAGTTTCCTTTATTATGAAATATCAGTTTTGTGTTTCATTTTCTATATATGTGAAATGTGATTCTTGTTTCTAAATATGTGCAATTAGATATAATGTAGATTGCACATCCTTGTTTAACCTTACTAACTTATTTGTGGTCTAGTTATTAGCTTTAAATATAATCTTATGAGGGTTCCACAAAAAGTTTGAGTGTAAAGAGTCCTGTGCCCAAATTAAATTGGGGAACACTGGTCTTGAATATGTACCTACAAGGGTATCAAAGATTATTCCACTTCTAAGGTATATTCCCATGTCGTCAGTCCTTCAGCTGTATGTGTTTCTAGTGGTAAAGGTATTTTGCTTGCTAGCTGCTTCCATTGTTGCAATAACTGATCATTGCGTGAACATACACAACTCATATGGCCTGTATTCTTGAGGTTCTAATTTGTACATTTTACCCCATGTTTATAAATCCAGTTATGTGCAGTGGTACTGAACAGCAAATTTGAGTTCTCAGTCTGACTTGTAGGTAAAAATACATTTTACCCAAGAGGCAGTGACTGGAACATAATGATAACCAGTCATCTTTATCTAGTGTCCACAGTTATCTGGGGTAAGATGCACAAATAACTGAAAATCACAGATAATGTGATATATTTTGTTATGCATTCTTACAACACATCACATAGCGTTTGTTTACGTAGCAGGTCTACAAGATACTTTTATTGTGACAAACAGTTCATAATGTTTATTTCCCTTGTAAGTGGCTCTGACTTGACCTCACTGCAGTTCAAATTTGCCTTGTCATTACATCACTGTATTGAAAACATTAATAGACTGCAGTACCACACTGTGAACCATGTAATCAACTACCTTCCTCACTGTCACCCTACTCATTAAGTTCTATATCCCTTTGGTGCAAGACAGTGCTCTAATAATATCTGCATCAGTGATGTACTGGAAGGCACACATCTCTTAGCACCTGTTCTTCAGGATTTTCATCATCAACATTTCCAAACCCTTTCAAAATATTCACCAACTCTGATGTCATTGTTATTTACTAATTCACTGGAGAAGCCCTTGAAATCACATTTGCATTTGTAAGAATTTTTTCCATTACTGAAGAAACATTACTGGCCTCACTGAAGTCTGTACCTGAGACATGCCAAATTGGCATCAAGTAGTGGAAGTTACTCTTCTCCCCCCCCCCTCCCCCTTCACCCCCCTAAAAGAATGTCATAACATTGTTATCTTCCCCAATAAGTCTGAGCAGGCCAGCTCAGTAATGAAGTTCCACTGATACATTCACACCCTGGTCCATGTGTTGTGTTTGACTCCAATATTATATGCAATACCATTGTCTCTGGGGAGCATTAAGCGATATGATATAAAACATGTATTCAGAGCAGATGGACAAAATGGGTGTAATAATACAGATACAAAGGGCCAGAATTTGCACCTTTCATGACAAGTTTCACATTAAGTGCCAACAATGGCAGAAAGGAGTACAAATAAATGTTTTTCTGGACTAATAATCACAATAAACTATTAATTATTGATGCAGTGGAAAACAGCCCAGGGCCACTGAGGATGAGAGAGGTCTTTTGAGTTTACAAGTATGACAGAAGAGAAGTGCATAAAGATGAAAGGAATTCCAGGAGCCATCCAATTCAGTTGAGATGGCATGGACAAAACAAAGAACCTACTTAACACAAAACCTGAAGTGTGATGAAGGGGTTACAGAATGGGCTTGGCATTGTAAGCAGAAGTAGGACTGAAAGAGAGGTAAGAAAAATGTGATATGAAAATAAGTAAATGGAAAAACCAATCAAGAAAAAACACTTCTCATCAGACCAACAGTCATATCAGATGGTTAAGTAGGGTAACAAACTGGGAAAGAAAACATGTCATTCCAGGTGACATACAGGGGTGTGTTTCATGAAGTGCAACAAGTGACAAATAGCACTAAGTCCTGTTTCACAAAATTTTTTGTAGACTTGTCACCAGTGAACTTCACAACAATTTGTGTGACAAGTTAGGTAAAGGAAGCAAGGAGTGGTAAAATGGCAACTGCAAACAAACTCACTGTTCTGCAGAAGATTAAATTATAATAAAGCTATATAAGATATCTAAGTATAAAATGCTAAGTTCTTAGTATATTGATAAAAGTACAAAATATGGTAGATTTTAATCTGTGATAAAATATTTTAAATATGAAAATATACAATTTTAAAATGTTATATTAAAGGTTTTTCAAGAAATGCAATATTGTGTGTCATAAAATGATTAGAATATTGCATGTACCATTTATGTAAGCAGTCTGGCAGGTGGAAGGATGTGCTCGATACTAAGGTCTAGGTGGTGACATAATATGGGAGTCAAAGACCAGTTGGTACATTAGGTTGTGTTCACTTGTGTTTTGTTCATGTAAGAGTTCCTTGCGGTGATAGTGTGATTGGATATAAAACTATTCATATGGAATTAATAGTGAGGTTTTAGTGATTTGTTTTAGGAGGGTCAAGATAGTGTTAATGGGACCATATTCATAGTTGTTATTTAGGATATGTAGAATGTATGCCGATTGTGGGTCGTTTTGTTTTATGTATATGACGTGTTCTTGGTATCTGTGTTAGAGATTGCAGCTTGTCTGTTCGACATATGATAATTTACTCGTATATGTATTGCATGTGAGTTTGTAAATTCCACACATTTTATGCTCCTGTAAGTTATTGGTTGATAGGTTTGTTAAGATTTATAGTGTTGGTGCTCTTGAAAGATATTCCCACATTTGTGTGCTGAAATACATTGGTGATCTTGTGAACCAATGGGCTGTAATATGTGAATTATGTTCAGGTTCTTACGTCTCTGTTGGTGTTATTGTTCTGCTCGTAGTTGTTGTGTCTGTGTTGTAATTGGGAGTTTAGTTTTTGGATAAGTGTATATGGAAAGTTGTTAGTTTGTGTGATGTATTGTATAATGGTCCATTCATTTTGTTGTTTTTGGGTGTGAGTAAATGCATTCTAGTGATGTAGTATCTGAATGTGGCTATTTTATGTTTTGTAGGTTGGTTTGAGCAGAAATTGGTGGTTGTATCTGTGGTCAATTTCAATCTCAGTTGGTTTTCAAATTAGGATTAGGTCTAAGAAGTTTATTTGTCCATTGTTTTCAAGTGCTGGATTAAATTTTATGTCACTGTGCATTTGGTTTGTATTCGCGGTGATAACGTCATGGTGCATCCTTTTGGAGTCACATATAATCAACATATCATCCATGTAACATATGTAGAATGTTATGTTTCTGGTGTTGAGAAGACATTTTATATGTTTATCTTTGAAGTATTGTAGGAATATTTCAGCAATTGTGTTCGAGACTGTTGATCCCGTGGCTACACCTTTTTTTGGTTGGCATCTTTTATTTAGAAATGTGAAATAGTTTTGTGAGAGAACTAATTTCATTGTTCAGTATTTGATGTGTTATCTGTAAGTCATTATTTTTTAGCATGAGTAGAGATTTTGTGATAAATAGGGTTGCTTCTAATGGGGATATTAACAGAGAGGTCTTTTATGTCAAAAGTGGTAAGTTTGTGGTTTTTGTTTAATCTATGATTTATTAGGTCATTAGCTAGGTTTGTTGAATTAGAAAAAATATAATGATTATTGGGTGTAAGGTGTTCATTTGGAATTTTAGCTAAGTGTTTTGCTATTTTGTATGTGGGAACATTAATATTGTTAATTATGGGGCAGATGGGAATATGAGGTTTATGTAGTTTAGTTATGCTTTTAGTATTGGGGGTGGAGGTTTCTTTTGGGCTGGTTTTTTATTTTTTGTTTATATATGATTTTATTGCATTGTTGCAATGTTTTGTATATTAGTTTTTCTTATTTCTCAGTAGGATCTTTGGGAAGGGTTTGACTGCTAGAAATGCTCGTACTTTTTCAATATATGAGTAGTTATTATTTATAACTACAATTTTTCTGCCTTTATCGGCTTGGACAAGTATTGCATTTTTTGTTACATGTTTTTGTTTTAGTTGTTTTATGACATAGAGTTGTCTTTTATGTAGAATGTTGTTGGAGTTATTTCAATTAGGGATTTGTTTGAATTGTTTGATGGCTAAGAAGCTGTATGCATTCTGTCACTTGGCATCCACAAGTTTTATACCGTTTTCGGTTTATATTATAAGGTTAGTGGAATATGTTGTTAGTGGCTTTTCAATGCTATATTGGAAGCCAAGATTTAAGAGTTTCATTTCTTCTTTTGTGAATTTAATTTCTGTTTAATTTTGTACTCAAGGGTAAAATTGTGGTCGTTGACATTTTTGGTTGTTTTGAAGATTTGGAATGCGCTGTTGTTGTTTAAGTTGGAGACAGTCCAGTTTTCTTTTGGCATTATCATATTGTGTTCAATTTGTCATTGTAGTTTGGCATCAATAGAAGAGTGGATTAGTTGCCACTTGTTATTCCATGTTGCAGCACATTCTACGCGGATTTTATAAAGTCGTTTGTTGAGTTTTTGTTTTTTGATACATAGAAATTTGAGTTCTTGATTTCAACGGTAGTGTGTAGCTGCTTTTATTGCACTGGTGGTTGGTATAGGCCGTTTGGAACCTGATGGTACACGGTGACGCATGGGAGGGGAAGTTAAGGGGAAAGATGCGAATGGAGTGGGTAGCCAGCAGCCTTGCACTGTACATCAGAACATGGTCTATCCGCTGATCCGCACTCCTCGACTGCCAGTAGTTGACTGAACTGATCCCCCCACCAATTTAAATGGAATCGTCTGTTTTGCTGAAAGACCAAATCTGGTTTCTGCGCGTGTGCCATCATGTTTTGAACGTGCTCTACCATTTATCTTGATTGATATATAATTTGGCATTAGTAGTTTAGGCCTGCATGTTTTGTTATACTATATTGCTGCATTAGTTTTGTACAATTTCTCTTTTAAGTTCTTATATTGGTATATAAAGAAAATGTAAGAAACTAATGCAGCAATATGGTATAACAATACATGCAGGCAAAAATAACTAATGCCAAATTATATACCACTCAAGATAAATGGTACCAACCACCAATACAAAACTGCATGTACAAATGGCCTTCCTAATGATGAACACATTTTGTTTGAAAAATGTAGAAGATGCCAAGAAGTGAAAACCATAATCTGAAAAGTGTGCATTTGTTGGTTTACGTTACGTAAAACAATAGAAATATGAGAAGTCGAAGGAAGTAACCAAGCTCGCCGAGTCACTAGGACTGACAGTAGCCGTACTTTCAAGACACTCTGTGGGCAAACTTGCAAAAGAGGACGTTGGTGAGTAAGAAATGTATGGGTAGGTGTGAAATGTGCAATCAGTATTTAGGCCATAGGTTTTAGGAAACCAGTGGTGTAGCCGGGTGCCCATCAACATCAGTTCACTCAGTTTTGTAATTTATTAAGTCTGTTTTTGCTGCTGACTTACAAGATGTTGGACTTATCAGCCCCTTTCTTTTCTAGAATAAAAATATTCTGTACTGATCAATAGGTCACCTTTCCTTGTTCCTTCACACTTTATAATTGCTCTTTAACTAAATATTTACTTATCTCTTTCTTCCCCCCTGTTTCACTTCTCTCAATAAATTCAAAATCATGTTTTAGAACTGGCACAGTGATTATTATTCATCACTATGGATCCTTGTACATGCAGAAGACTGGTGTAATATAATAATCACAGACGTGTATGCGAAACTTGGTATAGTATTATAGTTCAGGCAAAAAGAAGCAATGCAAGAATGACAGAAACAGGTGGGGGTAAGGAGGTGAGGTACAGTGAAATGGATTTCCTCATCCTAGACATCCTTGGAATGGATAATCGTTCTGTAGAAGGTCTGGATGGTAGTGACTGTTTTCAGGCTGAGGAGACACTTGTAGATCAGCAACAGGCAAAGTTACCTACATCTGTACTGCCGACTGATATGCCCTCACCATCTACTGTAAGAGATGAAAACAGGAATACATACACTGGTCTTAGACACACAATGCGTGTAACCCACTGAATATTGTACTCTTGTATCTAGCCAATGTCATGCTATTTGTAACAACTGCTTCTCACCTGGAGCATGGGTTTGGTTGGTTTCCTGATGCAAAAAGAATCCAACCATGCCGAGGCCTTCCATCTTCACTGAAGTTAGATGGAACCCTTCAGTATATTCGTAACTCCCTTCTGTCTCACTAAAATTCAATCTGTGTCTGTAAATTCTTTGTCCCCAAATCACCACAAGTTCATTCTCATATTCCTAATCATTGCAGAACATAGTGACATACTTTTAACCTAAACACAATGCCCTGACTATCCGTCTGCATCACACAATCATTTAAACCTGACTAGTCTAACCTTACTCACCACCTCGGTCAAAAGACGCTATACAATGACAAGTGCCTGTGACAGAAAAATGTCAATGTTGAACAAACACTTGTCAAACAGCTCAAATTTGCCTATCACTTTGTTACAATTTACTAGTCGCTTGTCACTTGCTGTTCTGTGAAACAGACTCCAATCATTACTGTCATTCTGTCCAGTATTTTCACCTGACAGCCCAGGACTTGTTGCTTTGCGAAACACGTCCCAGGTCGACCCTGACAGTGATACTGAACATTAAAAGAATAATACTGAGAATGACAATGACTGTCACTAAAGCTCCATATTAGATGAAGATATGAACCTGCAACTTGCACAGCCAATGTAACATAAATGACTAATCCTTTTGCATGGATATTAGTGGAAGACAGTCATAGACACAATGTGTCAGCAGGCAGAAATCCATCCCCACTCCACGTTCATTGCATGCCTTCCAAGTCTCTAGTTACCAGTCATGGATAATAGTTCTACAACAAAGCAATGGATAATTGCTATAGGCTACTATCACAAAGACTACCATATTTGTGCAATGGTATTGTCCAATTTTGTAAGAATGTCTTCATTTTATTTTCTTACTGTCTTCACCTGAGCTTTCTTTGGTGGCAACCATTGCAATGAACTAGTATCTACAACAAGCCTTGGTTTCTTGAAGTGACTTGAATTGATAAGGAGACTAACCAACTGTGGAGTGGTGCAGATCACATGTTGTCCTCTCCAATACTTAACCATTCCCATGGAGTTCAGTGTGGCAGTAATATCATCTTCTGTGATACTTGTCATCTGACTTATTTTCTTAATTGAGATGATTCCTGTGAAGTCCCTTAATATCTCAAGAATAACCCATGACCAGTATGAGTGGTAACTCAAGCGTCCAAGATCTGACAGTGGCTTTTCTGGACTTCCGACAGCCTCTTCTAATTTGGAAAGCTCATAGCTGAATGCAATGAGCAACTTTCCATAACCCTGGCGCTGATATGGAGGAAGCGTCAAAATACATGCTACATTATAACCATCTGGAGATTCTTTCTCCTTTGAGAAATAACCAACAAGATGGGAACCATGCTTATCTACTTCACATAGTATGTAAAAAAGAAATGGTTCCACATCAAAGAAAAGTGTCTTATGATCAAGGAACAGTTTTGCCAGGAGACACAAGTTCTGACAGTATATCTTATGATCTTTTCCATCAACCTCCCATATTGCAATTGAACTTTTCCGATAGATTTCTTTACCTGGAGGTTGTCTAAATATGCACTCACTCATATGATACCTGAAAGTCTTCTCAAGTCGCATGTACTTGAGACAGTATTCACAAATCCACAGCTTAGCCTGTTTACCATACTCGTCTGGATATGGACTAAAATACCATGTATCAATCTCATATCGTCCAATCTGGACGCGATCTATGTATTTTACTTTTGTTAAGGCTTCATGCTCCTCTTCAAGAGCAACAGATGTTGGGTCCATGTCTTCCTCACTGATTCTCTGAAAAAAAAAATGTCTGGGGTTTTCATTAAACTGCATCCTCACTACAGACAAGTTCAAACACAAATTTTGATAAACACAAATTAGGTATCACATCATGTCTTCCAACTTCTGAACCAGAAGAGCAAACTTTATGAATTTACAAAGCTGAAAAATGTGTGAAGTTTAACCCTTCCTGCTTCACATATATCCTGTACTTCAGAGTTCCTCTTGCATTTCATTTCACATATTTTGCGAACACTTTCCTGGCTACCCATGTGGTATGATATATTCAACAATCTACCTTCATTCATACATTGCTCTTATTGCAGTTCCTGCATATGATCCTATACCGTAATAGTGGCTCTTTTAACACACTGGACAAGTGATCTAGAGAACCCTCACAATCTTACATTTGGGCTGAACAGATGATATGACCCATTAATTATCACAAAGAGGTTTTTTTAATAGAAAGTGTTAAGGTAGCAAGAAAAAGCTTCATTGTCATAAAGTGTATTTTTAAATGCAAAACATTAAGGTAACAAGAAGAACTCATTTATTTGTATAACCAAACTTACACACACAAAATATGTTCATCAGATGTTTAGAAAATCTCCAACATGTTTCAGCACATCACAGGTGCTATCATCAGGGAGTCCTCTCAGTAGCCATCATAGAACGCACACTAAAATTCAGTTAAAATACATGTAGATCCAAAACAAAAATTTTAAAACATTAAGAAAGATGTTCCATCGAGCATCATGCAGACTGTGAGTGGAGGCGCTACAATCCTCACTAGATGTTAGTAATCATCCAGAAACACCACGAAGCCCAAATATGGATTGAGTTCTGGTTGTGTCATATATGTGCCCTAGTGTTTAAAATTTTTGTTTTGGATATTCATGTGTTTTAACTGAATTTTATTGTATGTTTTTACTTACTCACTATGCAACAGACCATTTTGAGGGTGCTCTGATGACTACTGAGAAGACTCCTGGATGTCACGTGTAATCTGCTGAAACATGATGGAAATTTGCTGACATCTGCGAACATATTTTGTGTATGTAAAGTTGGTTATACAAATTAATTCTCATACAATGCATGGTACATACAATATTAAAAAGAAGAACCCATGTTCTCTTCATGGAATGAAATTTCATACAAAGAAAGCTGTTCAAAATTATGGGAATTCTTTTATTAAGGCCATTTTTACCAGAAATTTAAAAAAATAGAGTTTTTCACTAGAACACTAGTTTACCCTCTGGTGCACCAATTTTACACTACAAACTTCATGAGCACTCTCACACTTTAAATGAAAAATTTGTGTGTTTGAAACTCAGTCAAGAACACCCACATTTTAAAGCTTGAAACATTATTACCATTCATGAATCTCAGTGCCTGAAAATCAAGTCTGCACAACAGTAAATAGCAAAATAATTAGCATGTAAATTATGCACCTTTAAACAAATATGTTATCACACATGTAAACATGAAACCATATACTTTATTGATGTGTCCTATGCCAACAACTTGGCACAAAGGAAAAGTTGGATTGATTTAGGCTGGCCAAGCATGAGCGATTTTAGTCACTACAACTATCGCACTGCCCAAATGAAAAAAACGGTTGTGTATGGAAGTGCACGCATGTGCGGCTATTTAATCATGGTGATTAAAAAATCACAGTGTGTTCCATTTCCAGGGTGACACAATTGTCACTTGACTACTGCTTGTGTACAAATGAAACACAAAGAAACAAATGGGTGTGCGCACAAGGGCAACTGTCGCCTCCTTATCTCTGTGTGAAACCATCACCTTCCAAGGCTATTTCCTTGCGGTAGCGGGATCCTAACACAAAGAATTTGTTTCTGTTATGGCGTTCAAAGAGGTGTATGATTGTGAAATATTGATTTCAGAAATTGAAAGATGTCCTGCTCTGTATGACTTCGCTGAAAGAATTAGAGTGAAAAGGGTTTGAAAGAGAGACTGTGGGGAGAAGTGTGCAAGGCAGTCTTTCTGAGTGGAGCCAACTGGACAGCCCAGAGAAGTGTGAAAAAGGTAAGCAGTGTTGTTTTTAATATATTTAATACAAATGCACAGGTTTACATTAATGATGTAAAATAAAATGATGCTTAACCTTACAAAGGAAACTGAGCCTAGCTGAAAGCTATGATTTCCTAGTGTTAGTGGTAGTGGTAAATACTTTTGCAGGGTATGTCAGATTTGAAATCATACTTTATCGTACTGCCAAGGCACAGCTCCATGTGGTGACTTAAAATACTTGGCGAAATAGTCTCTCACATGCTTTCCTTTGGTGTTTTGTCGTGTCCCTGCAGCTTGAATGCTTTTGAAATTACTTTCATACAAAGTATCCTCTAGCTGAAACCCATCGTTTCACCGAATGAAATTGTGCAATATGCAACAAGTCTTTATTATGCTATCGCAAAACTGTGGAGTTACATATGATGGTCTGTGAAAAATCCCCCACTTATTTGCGAGAATTCCAAATGCACATTCTACCATTCGACAAGCTCTTGTTTATCTGTAGTTGTATATTCATTGTTGAATGCTAAGATTCCTATTTGGGTAGGGCCGTAACACATGTTCTGACAAGGCAAACGCCTCATCAACCACAATCACAAAAGGTATGCATTTCCCATTCTCATCATTAGGCAACATCCTGCTCCCTGGGATTCCCAGTTGATTTGATTCCAGTTTCCTTCCTATGTTTTTATTCTTAAAAACACTGGAGTCATTAGACTTTCCAACATCTACTGTGATAAAACAGTAGTTTGCATCTACTAAAGCCAAGAGTAAAATTGAGAAGAAGTGTTTGTAGTTATAAAACAGAGATCCACTGCCAGTTGGCATTTTTATCGAATGTATTTCCCATCCACAGCACCAATACAGTTCAGGAATTGCGTTCTTCGATAAAAGTCATTAGCTATGTTCACCCAATTGTCTTCTGTCTTTTCAGGCATTTTTGTTGCTTTGATACAATTCCAAATACTATTGCAGCAATCCTTGACAATTTCCCAAACTGTTGTTTCTCCAAGGAGGTATTAAAATGCAATGAAGCAAAGCTGTTACCCATTGCTAGATACCTGTAACTGATTTTAATAACACCATCTGGTTATTTAGTAATGTAATTAGGCTTAATCTCTATGACTAATCTGAAAACATATTCCTTATTTTTGTACTTTAGTGCAAGAAGTTCAGCGAAGATGGAAAAATATAAGAGACTGCTTCCAAAGGGAACTTCATTTGCAAAAACAGACAAAGTCTGGGCAGCCTGGCACAAAAAGGGGAAAATATATGTATTTTGAGGAAATGCTGTTTCTAATACCTCAAACAACAGATCGCACAACCTCTTCAAACTATTCACCAATAAGAGTCACCAATGGGGAAGAAGACACTGATGAAAGACGGGAGGATGAACTGGGTTCCAGTGGTGGTACATCCGAAACTTATACATGTAGAAAGAAACAGTGCAAAAGTAATACGTCATGAAAGATAAATTATGAGCAGTAGTTGCTGGACATCCTGAAGGAGAAGAGTGAGCACAATGATGAGGATAAAACTTTCTTGTTGTTCCTTGTAGCAGAATTTAAAAACTGAATGATGACCAGAAGTAATGGGCAAAGATTGAAATGCTGGGCATAATGAGGAAAGCAAAAAATATGGTGTTTCAACCACAGTATGTGCAGTGTTTCACCACAACAACTTCTTTACCACGGACATATGATTATAATCTTCAATACCAAAACAATTCAGCAGTGTCAAACATTCCAAATAAAAGACCAGTAAATTCCCCAACTGCATCAGATGCGTTATCCAATCAATCATCCGAAATTTTAGATGTTTGCCAGACAACACTGTAATGAAGAATGAATATTCTGAATTTTTTTGATCATTTCCAGATAAAACTATAATGAATAAAATGTGTATCAAAAATAAGGCAGAAGTTTTCTTTCACCTTAATGTCACTGCTAACCTTTCTTCTGGTGGCAGGGACTTTCTCATTCTGGTATCTTGAAATGCAAGAATTGGATCAAGCAAAACCAGCAGTTTATCAAATGATGCACTAGACATTCTGAAATATCTAAAAACCTTTTGTGGATATGCCTGGGGTCTCCGTACAGGGATTAGAATTTTCCTTTAAGTAACCTTTGACTTGTTACTGGATGCACCCAAAACTTCTTTCTTTTCTTTATGTTGCATGTTCGAAGCAACAAAGCACACACCAATGCTATATCCTTGCAGTCCAAGACGTAACTGAATCAGTGTGAGGAGACTGCTGCTCTAGTGTGTGGCCTTGCATAAAAAACTGCTAGTGTCTTAAATCGCTGCTATGATTGTCGCAGCAATTAAAATCACTTGTACGCGGCCAGCCTTATTGATGGAGTGATTAATTCACTCATTCACTCACCACTGAGTGAGTGAGTGATCACCCGGCTGGCTGGC
>Ga0131853_10011398_pt1 | contig 16271 bp, 10 predicted proteins | sample TergutLab28metaG_FD_92764 | JGI IMG/M metagenome (GOLD analysis project Ga0131853, IMG submission 92764) | Labiotermes labralis P1 segment gut microbial communities from Petit-Saut dam, French Guiana - Lab288 P1 (version 2) (version 2) | ecosystem: Host-associated > Arthropoda: Insects >...
CCTCTCCTCATGTAATGCAATTAATTTTGCTTCAGTTTCCAGCACCTTAGTAGATTCAGCAGTAAATTTGGCTAAAATAGTCTCCTTCTCAGCCACCATGATTTCAAGTTCTGCCTGCTTTTCATTCAATAGTTGGCCCTGATCAGTGTTTTCTTTTTTCGCATGTTCAAATTGGGTTGAAAGGAGTTGTACCCTCTGCTGGGCCTGCTCCAACTCACATTTCAAATTTAACTGGTCTTCCTTAGCTTTAAAGTTTTCTCCTTTCAACACCTCTGCCTCAGCCAACAGCTCTCCTTCCCTCTGTTGAGACTGTTTTAGCTGAGACGACAGGTTGGTTGTTTCTAGTTCCAGCTGTTCCTTTGCATTCATTAGCTCCATCTGTAATACCTGCAATGCAGTCTCAAATTTCATAATTTCTGCTTTGTCTGATTTTAATGTATTGTTCCAGATTTCTTCCTGTGACTTCAAGTTTTCAATAACCTTCATATGTGCCTCTCTAATCTCTTCAATTTGACGTTCCAGGACCTGTTTCTCCTCACCAGCCTTCATTAATTCATTTGATAATTTCTCTGTTTGCACCTTCAGTTCTGTTGTTTCATTATTAGAATCATTCAATGATTCTGTCAGCATCTGCACCTTCTCATTAAGAATATAATTTTCTCTTCTGTGTTCAGTCAAATCACGTGTCAATTCCTCAACAGTTCCGGAAAGTCCAGTTCTCTCCTCAGTCAAAACTATGACCTCTGTTTTCAGTGAGTGACAATGATCTTCTAATTCCCTCACCTTGTTATCCAATTTCTCATTTTCCAGTTTCAACTTCTTGTAATTCTCACTGACTTTTCCCAAATTACTTTCAGCAGTACTTACTTCACTTTCCAAACATGTAATTTTTCTACAGCATTCATTGTGTTTATTTGTTAATTCACTTATCTCTGTATCTTTTGACTGCAACTTAATTTTGTGATCATTCCTGAGGATTACCAACTCCTCACTAGCTTTCTCCAATTTCTGAGTTACTTCTTCCTGAAGATTTGTTACGCTGTCCCGTAGGTTAAAGATTTCTTGTTCCTTCTTCTCAAGTGTTTTTGTCATATTCTGCAACTCATGTTGAAGTTTTCTAATTAAAGTATTATTCTCTGAGAGCTCAGTTTCCAAATTTTTCTTTGATAATTTCAAATCTTCTAACATTTCTTCAAGGCCCCCTTCACACTTACTATTTGCTTTCTGTTCGCTTAGCTGTTTTTTTAACACACTTACATTCACTCTCAAGTCAGTGTGGATATTGTCTTTCTCCTTTAGTTCCCTCCTGACAGTCTCCAATTCTGTCTTCATTAACTCAAATATAGCCACCATCTGAGAGCCCACCCTAGTAACATCATCTTTTACATGGTTCAGTCTACAATACAAATCTGTTCTCAAAGCCTGAAGAGAATGCTTAATTTGTGAAACAGCCTTCAAGTTTACCACCAAACCTGAACTGAGGTTTTCCTTCTCCCTAACAATTTTCATACATTCTGCTGCAGCCTCAGTCAACTTTACTTCAAGAGTCTGAACCTTCTCTTTCAGGGACACTATATCAGATGATGCCATTTCTACATCTTTATCTTTTGCAGTAACATACAGATTACCCTTCTGATTTAATAAAGCCATATATTTCTTCTTAGATTCAATTTTCTGTGATAATTCCAAATCAAGCTGTGATTGTACCTCTACCAGCACTTTCTGCCCCTCTTCAAATTCCTGCTCTCGTTCTGAAAGTTTACACTCAGCCTGCAGTCTGTCAGCTAACGCTATTTCTACTTCAGCTTGAAGAGACATTAATTTTTTATTATGTTCGGTAGTCAGAAATTCAGAGTTGGCTTTCAATTCTGCAATTACATTATCCTTCTCTGCAAGTTTCATTTCAGCAGACTGCAGTTTATTCTCACAGTCCTTCAGTGCTACTTCCAGTTCAAAACTCCTTTCAGAATCCACAATGGTCATCTCAGCTGAAGACTCTTTACCCTGCATGGATCTCACCTTTAGCTCCAGTCTCTTATTTGCTTCTTCTTGTTCCTTAATCTGACATTTCAGTGCTGCAACTTCTGCTTCAAGCTGTTCATTTGTTAGTTCAGAAGACTGCAGCTTCTCAGACATTTGTGTTCCCAAGTCAATTAATTTTTGTTGCATGTCTTGTTGAAGCAATTTCACTGCTTCTGCCTTCACTCGAGACAGCTCCTGTGGGAAAAAGTGGACCCATCAACCATACATAAAGTGACTTCCTTACCAAAATCCATTTTGTTCACAAAACTGTACAAAACCAAAATATTCCACTTCCTTTTGCACAGCAATATAACAGGCATTCTGAGAAAAGCTCATAAACCCTACCTTTGTATTGCATATTTTCACTTTATTTCATGTCATTTTTGTAACAAAAGTATTATTTCAGTATGGATTCTGTGCATGTTTCCCCTACTTAATTTATATCAATATTTTAGACAAAATTCAAAATTCAGGTATGTTTATAATCTGTCACCACACCAAATTCCACATGCCCAGCTCTAGTCATCACCATCTAACCCAAGGATATTCAACGTTTTTTGGTAAATGGTCACAACAAATATTGTGGTCTGGTTCACAGGACACACATGAAAAAAACCACAGTAAGTGGTACATCAAACCACCCAAATTGTTGTGTAATTATTTACAGTATATAAAATTCACAAATGTGTCCACAGGACACATAGTGCAATGTGGCAGGCCACATGCAGCCTGCATGTTGTATACCCCTTATCTACTCAAATGTTACAGAATTATTCTGCATGATATTCATGTTATTATCTTACATCCCACAGAAATCTTATAATAATAATATAATAATTAAGTCCATCATTCCTTCTAGGAACATAGGTTGTCTATGAGTCCTTTCCACTTCTGTCTATCGGCTGCTAAGAACCTCAGTTCATTCCAGCTTCTACCTGCTTCCTTAATTGTCGATCTTCTCCAGCTGTTTTTCGGTCTTCCTCTCTTCCTATTTCCCTAGGCCGCCTTTGGTGTCTCTCCATTCTCTTTTCTTAATGTGTGACCAATCCATCTAAATTCTCTTTTTCTTATTTCTAAATTTATATCTTCTTGTCCTGTTACTTTCCATACCACAGAAATATTATGTCCCAAAAATTGCATATTCTCAGGTTTTTGTTCTTGGGATTGTTATGAAGCATATGTTGTTACCATCAACAATTATAATGCATATTTTATGGAAGGGATAACTAAAAATAAGGCACTAAATTGTCAACGCAAGTTTATGGAGCTTAAGCTACATTTTAGAAAGGCTTTCAATTAATAATGATGAACAGAAAAAACAAGGGGTAAAAAGAAGGCAGAAGAGTTCACCCTGTAACCTACCTTGAAGGAACAGATGGGGAAGTACAGCTATAGTTCTACTCTTTCTTTAGCCCTTGGCGCCAGAAAGGACTGAGTGGTTAATGTCACGACCCACCTGCTGTGCACCTGGGAATGACCCAGTACCTACTGTATCGTGGGGCCTAGGGCACGCCTGGATGGGTGCGGAAAATCTTGTTCCTAACGGGATTCAATCCCAGGGCCTTCGAGCCCATAACCGGTCTGTATACCTACTACTACTACTATACCATCCCACCAGTGAAATAAGAAGTAACAGAAAACAGTAGAACAGGATATGGTCATCTAGGGAAAGCTGTTCAAAAAGTTGGTGGTATGAGAAGATTGAACACCACCCACCCCCCCCCCCTCCTCAATGGCATGTTTACAACAAATTTTGTCATAATAGGTCAAATGGGCCTAAAGTTGAAATGCACAAAAACACACAAACAGACACACACCCAGAGGCAGAAAGGTGATCCTTTCTATAAATGAAAGTAGGCTAAGAACTGTTGCATATGCATGATTATCTTCACCAACCACAGTGAAAAATGACTAAAACAAATTGAGTCTGTACATAAAGGCAAAGTGTCAGAACATGCTTCCTGAATCATGAAGTAGAGGGCACACCACAACAATTCTAAACAACCGGTTCACTGTCTTAACTCTGAACAATACAAATCTCACTACAAATGAAAATCACGGCATGATCTATGCCAACCCACTTACAACAGTGAGCTGCTCAGAAAAATAAGAAGTGACCATGTTCATCCATATACTTTCTTGTCCGTTACTGTTACGCTAAGGGCGAATTTTTACAGTTGAATTTTCCCAAATAATATGTGTAACATTGGTCTAGTGATTGCACAACTCGTGACCGTGTGATATGACACAATCATCACAAGTTATGTGACGTCATAGCGTTCTTTTCTTTGTCTGAAGTTAGCTTCGCTTCAGTAGTGTTCATTTGCATCTTGCCATAGCAGCGTGTGTGTGTGAGTCGCTTTCCACAGGGGAATAAGCATGCAACTCAGGTTGTTACAATTCGAATCATAGAACAAAGGGTTCTAGCAGTGCTTCACTATAGGGGTGTGTGTTTGTGAGTTCATGGGAACACCATAAAATTAAATAATTACTGCATTAGAGTGACGCAATACATAACTATTAATTTTTGGAAGCAACTAAGTGCATTATAGTGATGCAGTACATAATTATTAATTTAAGTGCATTTACGTTTTGTGTTTAACAGTGATTGGTAATAGTAAATAAATCCTTATAGAACCAGCTTTATATTCGGAACAGATTGTTCACCCAACTTGTGTTCGAACCAGAGCGAACAGTTACTCTCTTTGCACATCAGGTCCTCTCATGTTTACACAGACAGCAGCTACTATAACATACCACTCTTACAGCAATAAAGCATATGAAGGCCACCTGCAATTCATATCAGAGTTCAAAGATCAGAAGCCCATTTAAATGAATATGTACTAACTAACTACAAGGAACAGAGTCCTTGGTGAGAAGCTAACCAGTCCTCAGCTAGTCAAGAAATTCCCTGCATTTTATGGGAACCAAAGGTTCATTACTGCATTCACAAGCACCCGCAGCAATCCAGCCCACGCCTCCCCATCCCACTTCTTGAAGATCCATCTTAACATTATCCTCCCTTATAATGAAAACTCTACAACATACTTAATATTAATTGGCTGCCAGTAGTTTTAAGCAGATACTGCGTCAAAAGTACTTTGTTTGAGAGGCAAAATTATTTGGGTCTCAAGACTGTGGAATTTTTCCAGTTACAATAACTTATTTTCAATCATACAAAAAATAAAATACCATAGAGAATTCTGTAAAAGCTGACTCCCTCTGCAGAATTCACTTCACTCACATTTAACAGGTAAATGTTTCAGTGATAAACACAAAGACCAGAGACGAGCAGGTAAACATTAGTTGCTAGAACAGAGTACAGCGCAGAGTATCTTGTTCTACAGTGTGCCTCATCCAATGCAGGAGGCAGAGGAAGGAATCATCAGTCCCGTTACAGGCCTGGAGTGGCACAGAGGGTTCCAGGAAGTTAAGGTTCCCAGATTTCATGACAATGGCACAGGATGGTGGTAAGGCTGTCAGCCTTATGCACCGGCCGCCTTTACCCCCAGGAAATGCTCCTGGTACTCATTTCTGTTATAGGCTGAGTCGACCCCAGGGTCATAGTGCAATCGGAAGGATTTTATGTCAATGAAAAATTCCAATGACACCAGCTGGGAATGAATCAGCGACCTTCCGATCCTGTGCTGCTATCATGTAATCTGGGAACCTTAACTTCCTGGAAACCTCTGGGCCACTCCAGGCCTGTAATGGGACTGAAGGAATCATGATCCTGGGCAAAATCACAGTACACAAACTTCTTATGTGAAAAAAGAGGGTTACATGAACATAAATGCTTACACAGCACCGCACCCCCCTTACCTACACTCCACCCCATTTAACCCTTTAAACACCGAATTAAATCCCATCTGCCATTTGCTGGCATTATTAGGAACTCACCATATTCACCACGTTAGCAGGATAGGGGTTAAATACATACATTTTTTAACAATAAACATCTACACAATCATTGGGTGGCTGATGCTGCCAGCTTCTGTGGCAGTTGAGTAACCACCTGCATTTATCCACATGTATTTAAATTTTCCAGCCTTCAGCACATATATTTCCCCTATATTCCAATATTTGCAACCACCACTAGTCAAACCCGTGTTAGGCGAGGGATTAATGGGGTTAATGTGTTACATTTAACAAAGCTTCCAACAAAGACACATTAACTGATGCCATTTTTACTACCTGTATGAGATTTTGACGGTCTTCCTCAGAATTGCCAGTCTCTTCTGTTGATGGTGTAGCAGCGACTGACTTCAGCTTTGTAACCTCATTCTGCAAGATGGTTGCTACACAGTATTGAAAAAAAAGTAGTGCAGTGATGTTTGTCAACATATGATAGATATACAAATGCTTACATCAAGCACAGTCAATCCTTCTTAGGAACCAACAGTTTTTCATCTTGTCCAAAGATCTCCTGCCCTGTAGAGCACATGAATATTCAATACCATTATTTCTATAGTAAAACCAACTAGATGCACCAATGTATCAAATTTATTTTATTTTGGAATGACACTCTACATGTTTCGGACGGTCTTTCCATCCATCATCAGGAGTTCAAGACTGTACATACAGCTGTCAAACAGATACTGCTAATGCTTGCTAGCAAGCAGACAGCAGTATCTGTTTGACAGCTGTATCTACAGTCTTGAACTCCTGACGATGGGCGGAAGACTGTCCGAAACATGTAGAGTGTCATTCCAAAATAAAATAAATTTGACACATTGGTGCATCTAGTTGGTTTTACTATAGAAATAATATTACGATGCACGGCCCTATGAATGTCAAAATTCAATACCATGTTGGCAACAACTCACCAGCAGTTCTTATCCTCAGCCACGCCTTTCCGTCTAGTTTGCTTTTAATATCCATTTTAATATTATCCTCCCACCGCACCCAAGTACTCCGTGTGGCCTCATCCCTTCAGGTTTTTAGCCAAAAATTTTTTATGCATTTCTCTTCTCCCCATGTATGCTATATGCTCTGCTCATCTCGAATTCTTTGATGCATTCATCCTAATATTATCTGGTAGAATATACACTGTAAAGCTCCTTAATGCTATAAAAAACAAACCATCAAAGTGGATGTAAATGGCACCCCTTATATGAGTAACCAAATTTGTCTCAGTCCTCCTTGACCACCACTTGCGATAAGCCTTATTCCAGTTTTCATGGAATTAAAAAGTTCACCCTTTAATTACAGTACATTACATTGTATCTTCTCTATATATGCCATATATTAAAATACTCTAAACCAGTACCTCATTTTATACACTACCTTTTCTTGATATAATTACATCCATACAGTATAACTATATTTAAACAGCCCATATAGCAAATTTCATAAAACGTGACTGGGTTAGCTGTGAATGTATGTTACAGATGGATGGATGAATGCACAAACTGACAGACAGACAAGTGGATGGACCGACAATTGGACAGATTGACAAACAAACTGATGGGCAGGCAGGTGGGTGGATGGGCACACAAACCAAAAAACATATAAAATGACGGAGTGAATACTTTGTGGTCATGTAATGATCATGACTGTTAGTGAGAGGGTGGTGATGCTGCCCGAGCCAAGGCACAGCCCAAAAATTGCATGGTGCAACTACAATATCACATGAAGCTTGAAAGCCAGAAACACGCAAGAAATAGGTTTCTTGGCAGAAACAGTTTCAATGTGACAAGAATTTAGTCACTACACATGAAAGAAACTCCAATACTGCAACAATAGTGTAGTAAGGGATTTTGTTCTGCACATTCAAGTAGAATCAACAGAAGAAGGTCAGCAGCAAAATAACACATGAAAAATGTACCAAACAGTAAACCAATTTAAGAAAGGATATCAACATAAATTTAGCATAATTAGGAACAAAAAAGGAGAATTGGCAAGGAATACAAAGAAGAAAGCAGAAATAAGGAAAAAATATTTTGACTAATTACTGAACACAGAAGAACCAAGGGAATTAATTAAAAAAAGGAAATCAAGAGATTAGTGAAGTTGAAGTAGAAGAACTCACTACAGAAGACGTAAAGAAGGCAATAAAAACTTAAAAAATAACAAGGAGGTTGGAACTGATGGAATACATCTGGAATTAATAAAATACGGATGAAATAAACTACTGGATAGAATGTATGAACAAGACAAATCTAAGAGGAGGAAAGAATACCTGAAGAATGGAAAGAAACAATAATAGTTCCTACACACCAAAGAGGAGACAGAGATAGGTGTGAGAATTACAGGGAAATAGCACTGGGAAATGCAGCTTACAAAATTTTGTCGAATATAATATTGGGAAAAATTAAACCATATATTGAAAAAGTTATGGGGGGCTATCAGAATGGATTTAGAGATGGAAGATCTGTAATTGACAACATGTTTGCATTGAAAATAATAAATGAGAAACTCTGGGAGTACAATCAGAGTGAACAGTACTTATTTATTAATTTCCAAAAGGCATATGACTCTATACATACAGATACACTATGGGAATGTATGAAAAAATTTAAAATTCCTACTAAATTAATAAATATGTGTAAAACATGTGTACAAGTGACAAGAAGTGCGGTTAGAATAGAATGAACATTGTCTTCTTTTTTTTTTAATAAAACAGGCTTGAAACAGAGTGACCGTTTATCACCAATATTATTTAATTTGGCATTACAAAAAGCGATACAAGTACAAAAATGGTTCCTTGTGGTATAAAGATTGGTAAAGAACAATTGAATATATTAGCATATGCAGATGACATTGCATTAATTGGAAAAAATGAAATAGAAATAAGAAAACTTATTGCAGAAATGGAAAACATTGCCAGGAAGTTCGGACTACAGAGAAACCAAGAAAAGACAAAATATATGATAGTGGAAAGGAAAAACAGTTTAAAGAAAAATTAAATAGGACATTTGAAAATAAAAAATTACAAGTTTGAAAGAGTGGAAAATTTTTAAATATTTAGGAGTTATACTTAATGAAGATAACAATAACCAAATAGACTTGCAAGAAAGAATAAAAAATGCTAACGAAACATATTTTATGCTACAAAGTGTTTAAAAATAAAAACATATCAAAGAAACTAAAATTAATACTAAAGAACACAACAGACAAAACGTTAACATACACATCAGAGACTTGGACACTAACAAAGAGAGGTAAAAAGCAACTGAACATTTTTGAAGGGAAAGTGTTTGGAAGAATTTTAGGCTCAGTATATGACAATGAAAAAGAAAATTGGAGGACATTAACCAATAAAGAAATTTACGCAAATGTTAAAAACCCTACTATAATAGAGACAGTAAGGTTAAATAGATTACGTTTGTTTGGGCATGTACAGAGAATGGAAGAAAATTGAATTCCCAAAAGGGTATTATATATGAATCTGGGAACAACAAGACTGAGAGGCATACCAAGAAATAGATGGCAAGATGAGGTGACAAGAGGATGGAAGAATAGTTGATGGAGAAGGGTGGCAGGAAAAAGTACATAACAGAGAGGAATGGAAGAAGCTCCCGAGAATGGCAAGGATTCATCAAATTCTGCACCCACCAATGGAATGAATGAATGAATGAATGAACATTCACAAAATGCAAATATACACACACATTTCACTTACCTCTTTCAACTAATGCTTCTTTGTCATGCGTTATCTGTGTCAACGAATCTCTCAGACACCTAATCTGTTCCTCCTTTGCCTCCAGTTCTCTATGGATAGTCATTTTATTTTCAGCTAGAGACAGAGCAGCATCTTCTTCTCTTTTGCGCAACATATCCAGTGCCTCTTCCAAACTCCCTATTTCTTGTCGAGCAGTGAGTAGGTCCTCAGTTAGTTTAGACACCTGTACGCTGCTTGATTCCTGATGATGTGTTTACAAAGAAAATCCACATGAACAGATCTCTCCAAAATTCTAAAATCTCAAACAGCAGTTTAATTTCCTACATACTGCAATAATCTACATATAATTATAACGAACCACCTAGCTAGCTACCACTCATTCACCAACCCAATTGACTGCCTGACTAGTAATTGAACTAACCAACCAACCAAACAACTAACCAGCCAGCTAAGTAACCAATCAACCAACCAATCAACCAATCATCTAACTAACCAACTACCTAACTATTGGAATTTTAACATATACCACTTTAAAAACCAACCTCAGATTCAAGGTAATATTATATATATCACTGCAATCATTTCTGTAACATCTAATTTTTCATCAGTCAAAGCGTTCATTGTGACCAATTTCCCAGAAGTTTCCTGACCAAAATTCTGAATACATTTGTTTAATATTCATGCTACTTGTCCGCTACGGCATAATTTCCTAATATCGATGCCAACTATAAATCACAAAGTTCAACAACACACTATATTTTCTCATATTCTTGTGCAATTCATTTCTCCTTTATTCAAGCATTTTTCTGGCACTTTGTTTTCAAAAACCGTGTCTGCGCATTACACCCTTCCTGTAGGCTTCATTCCATGTTTCAAAGACACACACAGCACACAAATTAAATGCATGGTACTTTAGGTAAATCAGTCCCATTCCAGGCCCAAGGTGCCTAGAGGGTTCCAGGAAGTTAAGGTTCCCAGATTATGTGACAATGGCCCTGAATGGTAGTAAGGTTGTCAGCCTTACGCACCGGCCATTGTTACCCCCAGGAATTATTCCTGGTACTCATTTCTGTTAGAGGCTGAGTCGACCCCAGGGTCATAGTGCGATCGGAGGATTATGTCAATGAATAATTCCAATGACACCATCTGGAATCGAACCAGCAACCTTCCGATTTGTACTGCAGCACCTTAACCACTGTGCTACCATGGTCTCCGCATGGTACTATCAGTGGCTTTAAACACACTTCACACTTCAAATTTCATGCCAGTTTCCACACACTTTTACATCACATCCTACTCACCTTTGTCTCCGTTAGGAGCTGTTGAAGTTTCTCATTCTCTAAGCTGAACTGCATTACACGTTCCTTATTGAATCTGATTGATTCCTTACATTTGCTAAGTAATGACTCAAGTTTCCGAACTTTTTCTGTAACATGAAGTCAGTTGTGTATTTACCCTGCAAACGGTAAGAGAGGAACAGAAGAGCAAGATCCTGACAGACAGAGATGTCAGGAAAACCTAAACATGGCACCCATGCTGTGAACTTATGATGATGGTGACATGTGACTGTTGCTCTTTTTAACTGTTTCATCAACATATTCAGCTTTTGACATGATTATGGAATTCTATCTACCAATTTTAATTTTCTCTTGTGGTTAAAAGAAATTAACCCCTTATATCAGCCATAAAAAACTGAAACTTACACAAACCTGTGGTTATAGATAAACAGACATTTGTTCAAAAATGGCCTTACTGCTATATATATGAAATCCAAAGAAAAATTACACTGGAATTGCTATTTCTCCATCTCTCTAATACACCACTCTCTGTTACATAATTTTTTGTTCACTTAAATGATTCAAACACACAACCCCAAGTGTTACAGAAAACAAAAGTTTTGTCCTTGCTATACAGCACAGGAATTCCAAAATCATAATTCTGAAATTTGAATAAAGGTAGACCAACTTGATGACACTTGCTTTATTATGTCAATTTACTGCTCAACATGTTTCAGATGTTAATACATCCATCTTCAGGAGCTTGCGACTACCTGGTGCGTTATTGTGTAGGCTGTATTGTGCTGACTTAAGGCGCGTTGGTGTTATGTAGCGGGATTCGCTGTTGGTGATGTGGTATCCGAGTGCAGGCTGAACCACTACTAATAAAGCAAATGTCATCAGGTTGGTCTACCTTTATTCAAATATCAAGATGATGCACGGCCCAATATGCATAAAATAATTCTGAAACTCTGGCACCCTGAAACATTTCAGGTAAAACATAAGGACATAAGCTGAATGTATACATGACAATGGCTGGGCCCATCCTGTGGCCTTATTCATGTATGTGCTCAGGCAAAAACATCAACAGCCTCCAAAATAAATGTGGCAACACTGTTGATGGTTCAACCCCATCAGCCCACTCTCTACTTCTTTGTGGTTTTGAAAATTAATTAAGGCAAGTTGTAAAATAATTTACTCAAATAAGTATGTTATGCGTGGTGGAGAAAAGTGAGTGCAACAGACAGATTTTAATGACACTGAGGAACAGTAATATTAAAATGTAGTTATAACTTGACAAACAGTACAATCACATAAATTAATGAGATACAAGTTACTCACAGCAGTCACTGCCCTCCGGGAAATGCAATATACTTTAGTACATCGATACCAAAACTTCAGAGTAACACGCTACCTCCATCTTCAGGGTAGGCGAGTGAATCCTCATTCTACTCTGAAAACAGAGACAGCAGTGCCTCTGAAATAAGGGAACCAACCTACCAAACTACATGGCACTATATTTAACAAGATGGGCAATAGATGCATGTTTGTGTAACCATTACTGCAATGGAAAAGCAATAAGTATTACATGTTCTGAGAGTGTGTCTGTAACCTTATTTATCCAGCATGCAAAGGGCATGTGCTGTATTATACTGTGATTTGTGGCCTGTCTGGCTCTACCATATTTTCCCACATTATCTCATAAACAGTATAATTTTCAGAAAAAGTTACTGTACATAAAATGTGTTTCAATTTGCTCTACAACTTTTATCCAAAAAATTTCTCATTCTAAGAAGTATTCAGCAAGATACCATAAATGTACATACATATTCTCTTTAGGTGCATCATCCCCATTGTGTTAGGCGCAATTAGTGAGGGGATGGGGTACATCAAAACACAACTGTCTTGTATCCTTTTTATTATGCTGATGACATGTTTCGGTCCCTGTGACCTGAAGATGGCCTACAGTAGCCTAAGCACGTCATCGTCAGCATAATAAATAGGATACAAGACAGTTGTGTTTTGACGTACCCCACCCCCTCCCTAATTACCCACTATTCTAGTCAGATTTTAATCAAATGAGAATTAGTCCAAGATTTTCAAACAATACTCAAATATCAAATTTCATGAAAATCCACCCAGTAGCAGCTGAGTAGTTCAATGTGGACAGATGAACAGACGTGACGAAGCTAATAGTTACTCCTTTTCAAAATGTTGTGAACACGCCTAACAAGACCATAGTCAAACACAATTAACATGTAGAAGTGAAAAAATAAACAAGTTTATATACCTGCCCATAAGAACTGATTCATCAGCACCAACAACAACTAAAGTTTCCATATAAATTGTTATATTCAATATTAGAATTTCCTTTCTTAAACTGCCTATAACCAAAAACCTATACCTATAAAAGTCATGTACAAAATTTTTGAGAATACAATGTGTAGTGGCATAAAGATAACCCGGATGACAAAGGTGGTACACACAAACATGCCTCTGTATTCAAAATGGATACATCCCACAGATGATTGTGAAAAGCAACATTTTTATATAACAGTTATATGCTCTGATAAATGCAAGCATTTACCATTTTAATAAATTATGTACTATTCTTTCTCTATATGCATCCTTTACACTTGCATTTACACTGCTAACATCACTTATCTTTCGTTTGGGATGCGTGGTGTCTCCAGAGATATAAAACATGAGAGATGCTGAACTTCCAAAGATGAAGCCAGCAGAATGGGACAACACAGACAACAAGACAAACCATTACAAAATGTACACGAGTTAGATGCCGAGAAACTGCTAAGCACACAAAATGCACCATGCAGAATTCATGAAGGGGTAGAAACTTGCTGCTGGGAGCTAACTTCAAACAAGCACCATCACTAAAAGTGAGTCTGCAGATATGGGGAGATGATGATGTCCCAAAATTTCAGAACCTTTGACTTTGAGGATATGGAAGCACCCTCACACTGCTGAGAAGTATGTTATATCATTTTGGGACTTTACTTTGATGCTGCTTACAGAACACAATGGTTAATTACTGTCACCAAAAACTCCAGCCATTGCAATAGAGTTCGCATCTTCACAACGCATTGTGCTGATTCACCTTTATCTCACCCACATGCTGATCACCTGTCTATCTATCTGCAGTTTTACAACTAAAATACTGTTTCATGGTGTAACAAAATGCCCATTTACCTTTAATTACTGACTCTGCCTCATTAGAAGATGCCACTTCCTCTTGAAGCTGTCTCTTTGGCACTGATACAGCAGGCTCTCCTCCTGACAAGTCAATAAGCAGATTTTCTGAATTACTCCCTTCTTGAGTGCTTGAATCATCTTCCTCCTTACCACCATTCAGTTTTAACAGTTCAATTTTTGTACGTAAAGTGCTGATCAAATGGTCTTTCTCTTCCAAATCATTTCTTAAGGCATCTTCTAAATGAGCTTTAGCTTTCTGTTCTAATTGGCACTGTTCCTTCAACTCGGCAATCCTTCGCAATGCTTTATCCTGGCTCTCCACCAAAACAGTCTGAAAAAAATTTAGAATTCTCTCAACAGAGGAGTGGGTCCTGTACAGCACAGGAGGAAAAACAATATCTAGGTGCTATGAATGCCATTAGATTTCAAATATGTATTTATTAAAATGAAGTTTTGTGTTTGAATGAATGTGAATCGAACACAAGATTCATACTTACTAAGTAATTAACCAAACCTACTGCAAAAATGCTACCCAGATGCAGGTACATAAAAATTAGAGTTCGAGGAAACTGCAATATGGGGTGCATCTGCATACTTTGTTAACGGTCTGCCCAATTTTCCAAAAAGCAACAGCATTCCAACATACAGCAAAAATGGTTCTACAAACACCTGCACACATTACAAACACATCATCATTCCTTTGATGTTTGTGTGACCATGCATCTCTGATACAATATTATTAACAATCAACTAGATACAACAATAACAATTTATTAGTAATCTCAATCAGCTCAACATGTTTCGGGCGATAATTTCTCCCATCCTCAGGAGAACTAGACTGTGTTTACAGCTTGTGGCATAATGCACCGGAGAAGTCGACTGCTGGTGATGAGGTTGAGGTGGAACACCTCAACCTCATCACCAGCTGTAAACACAGTCTAGTTCTCCTGAGGATGAAAGAAATTATCACCTGAAACATGTTGAGCTGATTGAGATTACTAATAAATTATTATTGTTGCATCTAGTTGGTTGTTCAGAATATTACATCATCATTCCCTCTCCATATGCAGTTTGCTTCACCAAAACAGCACAGAGAAGCTACATTGTTTAAAATGTTTTGGAACACAGTGAACCAACCTCACATGTTGGGACAGAAAACATGGAAACAATGTAGAGAGCTGAATGTACGGGGTTGGGCAATGAAATGGGAAAAAAGGGGAGGTTGGGATCACTGTAGTAGAGTGGGGAGGTGGGGAACTAGCCTCTCCCCTTCTGTAGCTCCTACCATTTAGTAGCAATGCAGCAGTGGACAGGTGAGGAGCGTGCTTTCGCCGTTAAGGCTTATTATCAAAATGGAGAGAGTCTGGTGCAAGCTTGGGGCGCATTCCGCACTCATTTCAATGTTCCGCGTAACCGACCAGTTCCATCAAACCATGCGATAAACACATGGGTAGACAACTTTGAGGTGAGTGGATCAACATCTAAAAAAAGAGGTGGCAGTCAAAAAACTGTGTGAACTCCAGAGAACATTGAGAGGGTTAGAGAGGCGTTTGAGAGAAGCCCGCGCCGATCTGCCGTGCGACACGCAACCACTCTTGGAATAACATCCAGGTCCGTGCGAAGAATTCTTCACAACGATCCTCACTACCACCCGTACAAGATCCAGATCGTTCAGGCTCTGAATACTCGCGATTATGGGGCTCAAGTACGCTTTTATCAGGAAATGCTGGACCTAATCGGCGAAGACGAAGACCTTGTTAATAACATTTGGGTGAGTGATGAAGCACATTTTCATGTAAGTGGATTTGTAAACAAGCAAAACTTCCACTATTGGTCACAGGCTAACCCTCGAGCACTTCACGAAAAGCCTCTCCATTCCCAAAAAGTGACAGTATGGTGCGTTATGTCAGCATCGGTAATCATCGGGCCCTACTTATTTGAGAATGAGGCTGGCAATGCAGTTACTGTTAATGCGGACCGCTATGTGGAAATGCTGCAAAATTTCTTCACCCCACAATTCGCCCATTTTCCTGTGAATGAAAACACATTATTCCAGTGCAGGATGGAGCAACAAGCCACACAGCAAGAATGCCAATGAACGCAGTTAATGCTTTTTTCCCGAACCGAGTCGTTTCCAA